>Ga0209056_10001543_pt1 | contig 25365 bp, 22 predicted proteins | sample GraSoiAngelo_114_FD_185876 | JGI IMG/M metagenome (GOLD analysis project Ga0209056, IMG submission 185876) | Grasslands soil microbial communities from the Angelo Coastal Reserve, California, USA - 14_0903_13_40cm (SPAdes) (version 2) | ecosystem: Environmental > Terrestrial > Soil > Grasslands... | reverse complement strand
CAAAACTGTCTTGATTACACTCTGTCATAGCGAAGGCCGTCCCTTTCTGGGCGCAAACTTGTTCTCGATAAACATGTTTATGCCAGAAGTGACGGCCTTTTGCTATATCTTCGGTGAGAAGTGCGGGTTAGCCCTTCGTACATTTTTGTTTCGCATCTCTCATACTTCGATTTCCGTTCGATCAAACAACAACATTTTCTCCGTAATTTTTCTTGAATACAAAAAACATTTGCATGTTAGGCTAAGCCCCGCGAAGGCTGCTTCCATGCAACGCCGCACTGTTTCACGAAAATCAATTTCGATCAGCCTTGTGTTCGTAGTCTGCCAGTTGCTTGCGGCACACGCGCAAACCGCGCTCCCACAAGCGGGTTGGCAGACTCTTGGAGACGTCTCCTCATTCGAGAAGCGAGATGACAGCATTGAGATTCACGCACAACATGGAAACGTTCGCATCACGGCTGTTTCCAAAACCACGGTCCGGGTACGCTACTCGGTTCAGGACGAGTCAAAGCAACTGACGTCGTTTGCTGTGTTGCCCCAGGCATTTCAGAATAACGATCCGAAGTTAGAGATCGCAGATGCTGCCGATCATATATCCCTACAGACCGGATCGCTGACCGTCCGCGTTTACAAATCGCCGTTACGGATTGCATTCCTGCAACCGTCAGGCGCATTGATCTCGGAAGATCTGCCTTCGCTGCCAGTAATGTTCGCTGGAAGCGGGTTCAAGATCTGGAAAACGATGCCTGAGGACGAGCACTACTTCGGTCTAGGCGATAAAACCGGACCGATGGATCATCGCGACCTTGCGTTCACAATGTGGAACACCGATGCATTCGGCTGGCAAGAATCCACCGATCCGCTTTATAAGGACATTCCGTTCATCTTTGCGCTACGCGATGGGGCTTCCTACGGAATTTTCCTGGACAACACCTACCGCAGCAGCTTTGATTTTGGCAAGGAGCATGTGGGTGCGTATTCGTTCGGTGCTGACGGCGGCGGCCTTGATTATTATTTTTTTTATGGTCCTGAACCGAAGCGAGTCATTGAGCAGTTCACCGAACTGGTGGGGCGCACGCCCCTTCCACCTTTGTTTGCGCTCGGCTATCAGCAGTGTAGGTACAGTTACTATCCCGAATCAGAAGTACGCCAGATTACTAGTGAATTCCGGAAACGGAAAATTCCGGCAGACGTGATTTACCTGGACATCGATTATCAGAAGAACAATCGGCCATTCACCGTGGACACAGAGCGCTTCCCGAATTTCCAGGGCATGATCAAAGATTTGCGGGCCGAAGGATTCAAAGTCGTCGCCATCACCGACCTACACATAGCAGATTTGCCAGGATATCGCCCTTACGATGAAGGAATGAAATCGGATTATTTCGTTAAAAATCCAGATGGCTCAGTTTACGTGGGCAAGGTGTGGCCGGGCGACAGCGTCTTTCCCGATTTCACCCGCGAGCAGGTCCGACGCTGGTGGGGCACGTTGTACACAGATTTCGTGAGCGACGGGTTGCGGGGATTCTGGAACGATATGAATGAGCCCGCGGTATTTCGCTACCCATCCAAGACAATGCCACTCGATGTGGTTCACAGCGTTGAAGGACGCCAAGCTGACCACCGCGAAATTCACAATGTGTTCGGAATGGAAAATGCACGCTCCACCTATGAAGGCTTGCTTCGGCTTCAGCCCAATCTGCGTCCCTTTGTGCTGACCCGAGCGGCTTTTGCCGGCACGCAGCGCTACGCGGCTACATGGACCGGAGACAATAGCGCAACCTGGAACCACATGCGCCTCTCCATTCCACAATTACTAAATCTCGGCCTGTCGGGTTATGCCTTTGTTGGTGCGGACATCGGCGGTTTTAATGGAAGTCCAACCCCTGAACTACTTACGCGGTGGATGGAGCTGGGCGCGTTCAATCCCATTTATCGCAACCATGCTGCCAAGGAAACCCGCTTTCGCGAGCCTTGGGTGGATGGACCGGAGCACGAGGCAATCCGTCGTCGCTACATCGAGACCCGATACCGTCTCCTGCCTTACATCTACACCGGCATGGAGGAGACGTCCCGGACCGGAGTGCCGCTGATGCGGCCGATGTTCATGGAATTCCCAGACCAGAACAATCTGGCTTTGAACGATCGCGAATTCATGTTTGGGGAAGATCTTCTGATTGCTCCCAAGGTCTGGGATTTTGTCGGCAAATATTCGGTCTCATTGCCGGTAGGTGATTGGTATGACTTCTGGACTGGCGCAAAGGTTACAGGAGGAAAAGAGATTGAACTCAATCCTGCTCTCGATGCGCTTCCAGCTTTCGTGAAAAGCGGGAGCATTATTCCCGAGCAACCGGTTGTGCAGAATGTCGATGAAACTCCACGCGGCCCCCTCACTTTGGAGGTCTATCCTGGAACCCAATGCCACGGCACTCTGTATAGCGACGACGGCAATACGCTTGCCTATAAGAATGGCGAAACGTTACGCATTGAGTTCACCTGCAGCGCGACTGTGGATCAAGTGGTTGTTGATGTGTCTGCAGCCCAGGGTTCTTTTCAGCCGTGGTTTCACGAGGTGCAATTTCAAATTCACGGTATCGAACGAAACGTGAGAAAGGTTGTTGCCGATTCGCATGATGTAACCGGGTGGAAGCTGAAATCAGGCGCGCTTATCCTACCTCCTCTCAGTTGGAAAAAAACCGGGCTCCATGTGAGCGCCCAATTCTGAAGCGTTCGATATGCCAGCATCACAACAATTCATCAGTGATTCAGCGCATATGTGGTCCGCCCTCGCGGGCAATAGCGCCAGGTTTCGCGTACCGGCCCCCAACGCCTCGCTATTCCGGCAAACGGTGTGCTCGCTTGTACGATAGATACAGGTGATTGAACTGAAGCGGTAAAAATCTCGGAATGTCCACCCGACGGCGGAATTCCGTTACAATTCGACTGGTTTCGAGTTAATTTTTCAGACGGAGAGACAAATGGCAAAAACGGCAGGTAAGGCAAAGACGAACAGCGCATTTATGAAACCCATGCAACCTTCAGAGCAGCTAGCCAAGATTGTCGGCGCAGAACCGCTTCCCCGTAGTGAGGTCACGAAAAAGATTTGGGCGCACATCAAGAAGAACAAATTGCAGAATCCGCAGAATAAGCGTGAAATCCTCGCGGATGACAAGTTGCAGCCTATTTTTGGTGGCGCCAAGTTGGACATGTTTCAGATGACCAAGGCGGTCAATAGGCACCTGAAATGATCGCCGCCGTTACAACAACAAAGAGCTATTGCGCTTAAGCGACTCTGAGCGATGCCCATACGAAACTTGAGCTTGCGGCGTGCGCGCGGCCGGACGTGCCCTACGTGTGCAACTTCTCTGCAGAGGACTTCTCAGCCGAAGTATGACTCGTTCTGGGTCGTTCTATTGATCTTTGCCGGGGCGGTGTTTGCGTTCTATCTGATGGGAATTGCCGTAATGGCAATTGGCTTGACACTTGTGCGCAAACAGCAATCCCGCTGGATTTGTCCAAATTGCTATTCGAACGCGCAGCCAGCTCCGGCTTAGTGGCTCGCGGAAGCCTTCGTGGGTTGATGCGCATCTTCACCGAGATCCGCACCGAGCGCATCTCGCACCTCTTCAATGGTCTTGCCGATCCAGGCCAGCCCCATCAGTATTGATCCCGCAATAACGCCTCCAGCGATTACCCCGCCCCCTATCAGGCGCGCAGCTTGCCAGCGAGCTTCGTCGAGCACCGTAAGTGGATTCGAACCGGGGGCCCCTGAGACGTGTAGAAGATTCTGATACTCGTTGTAACTCGTGGAAATCTCAATGGCTCCGCCGACAACACTGAATACGATGACAACCACTCCCAGGAGCGTTAGATAACGGTACATAAGTCCCCTTTGTTCGGATTAGCGAGACAGTTTCTTCTTCAGCGCCATCAACAAGAACAACCCCAGCGCGCCGTAGGACACATAGACTACCAAATCGCCGAATCGAGTGTAGAAAGTGAGGCGGTCGGTTACCGGCACCCTTTGAGAAATAATGGTTTCGGTGAAAATTGCTGTTTTTTGTTGCCAGCGACCTAATGGATCAACGAACCCGGAGATGCCGGTATTCCCGCAGCGCACAATCGCCGTACGATTTTCTATGGCACGCAACACGAGAAAGTCCGCATGTTGATAAGGAGCGAATGAGTGCCCAAACCAGGCGTCATTCGTGATATTCACGATGAAATTCGCGCCCGCTAGGCGGAACCCGCGCGTCAACTGCGGATAGACCGACTCGTAGCAGATCATCACTGAAAACTTTGCACCAGGAATCTGGAAGACAGTGAATTCGTGGCCCGGATCCATCGCCCCGTAACTGACGTCCTGAATAGAAAAGAATGCGCGAGTGAAACCCAGAAGCTTGCGAAATGGATAACCTTCCGAGCCAGGGACCAGGTAAGTTTTTTTGTACCGCCCCTGCATTTCGCCCTGTGAGTTGAAGAGCGCCGCAGCATTGAAATAGTGCGTGGTTCCCACGGGGTCACGCGAAGAGGTGAGCAGACCGGTCAAAATCGGCGTCTTTCCGCCCGGCAGTTTGCCCATTTCGGTCAGATGAAATGTCCGCTGCTCGTCAACGTAATAAGGAATGGCTGTCTCGGGCCAAACGACAAGATCCGTGGAAGGCTTGGTCGCGGCGGCGTTCATCGTGAAGACATGGTCTAAAATTTGCCGGCTGTAGTGTTCGTCCCATTTGATCTTTTGCGCAACATTCGGCTGGATAACGGCGATCTCCTTGTATCCCATCGCCGGGCCGACGCCGCCGAACCAACGCACCGCGTCATAAGTGATCACACCGCCGAATACAAGACCGAGAGCGATTGCATATCCCCTGGTTCGACCACCATGACGCAACCCTTTGAAGATCTCAAACACAAGCACATTGAGGACAATCAACCAGAACGAAACTCCGAACACGCCGACGAGATCGGCGAATTGCACCAGGAACGGAAATCGCGTCAGAGAACAGCCCAAGTTGCTCCAGGGAAAAGCAAGGTCTCCGTAGCCGCGTAGGCGCTCACAAGCCACCCATGCGAACGGCGCAGTAGCAATGAACGGAAGCCCGAGGTATTTTTTTAGCAGGACAACCGGGAGCGTAAAGACCAAAAAACCACACGAGTACACAAAAACGATGATGAGATAACCGGGCACGGCAAGCCAAGAGAAGCCCGCCATTCCAGCGAGCCAGTTCAATGTGAATCCGTAAAGCACAAGCGGAAACATGAAGCTGGCACGGACGATTCTGGTAACCGTAATCGGCCCATCGAGATAAATCAGCAGGGGAAGCAAGCCGATGAAAGCCAGGATGACAAGATTTGTTGGTGCAAAGGCAAGACCCAGCATCAATCCCGAGAGCGCCGGAAGCAGGTCTTCCCTGCTCCAGGATTTCCGCTTCACCACCGATGCCGTTAAAATTGACGGTGCAACGCTTGGGGCAGTAGAATCCGGCTTCGCTGTAAGGGGAGAAGAGTCAGCCATGCGGTCTGGTCAGTGGGTCTTTGGTTACGTTCTGTGCGCGCTCATACTGGTTGGGCTGGGATGCAGTTCCAAGCCTGCCAAAGAAAAACAATCTGTATCATCTTCCGAACAACAAGACAAGGCGTCACTAGCGAATGTTCAGCCGCAAGTCCAATCGAACAATGCGCCCCAGGACGACCAGGCCATCACATACGCCAAGAACCCGGAGCGCTTCCGCAAAATGGAAACGGTGGCTCCACCTTTCACGTTGACTAATCCGAAGTCCGCTGAAGAGTTTTTTGCTGTTGGCGTGCACGAAGACAACCTTCATCATTACGACAAAGCCATTGCCACCTATGAGCAAGGACTAAAACTCAAACCCGACTGGGCACTACTGGCCCTCCGAGAGGCCAAAGATTACCGGCGCTTGGGAGAGAAGGACAAAGCCGTGGCACAGTTTCAGCGCGCCATAAAAATTGATCCCCACGACTGGGACGCCTACTCGGAATTGGCGCTCACCTACAAGGAAAGCGGCGATACAAAGCACGCGATCGAGGCAGCCTCGAAGCTGCTGGAATTCCCTCCGCTGCAAATCCCAGTCCACAATCAACTGGGCTATTGGTTCGAAGAAGCTGGCGACAAGCAGAAGGCAAAGCAGCAATTTGAGAGCTATCGAGGCTTGGCACTCAAGACGAAGACAGAACCACAGACGGAGCGATATCAGGCGGCGATGCGCGAATTGCAAAAGGTACAGTAACCGGCTCTCTTCTCCAGCCCCTCGGAAATAAGAGACCGTGCCGGAGGGGTCAATATGCCCCCCGGCACGGCAAATTCAACAATCCACGCCGCAGTTACTGCGAAGCGTAGTGGTTCAAGATCAAGCTGGCAGTGTTGCCGCCCGCAATCTTGACCGTGGCCCGCGCCGCTCCGCCATTGAAGGAAAGCGTTACAGGGTACACGCCATCGCGCTGTCCTGCCCACTGCGCAGCCAACCAACTTGCAAGCTCCTTCAAGCCGGGTTGAGTTGCGTCAATCGCGATACCGTGACCAAACCCATAGACATTCGCGCTCGCGGGAACACTCAAAGTATGGGAAGCGCCATTGGACAATGTCGCGCCGTTAACCGAGACGACGATGCCGCCGCTGTTACCAGAGATTAGCTTGCTCGAAGCCAGTATCTGGCCCGCGGTAACAGGGCTAAAGTTGGAACCATTGCCGAGAGCATTTGCATACTTGCTGCCGGGAACGGTCTGCTTGGTCTCTTCGGTGAAGCTACCAGCCACCAGAACTTGCCAGAGGCCCTTGGTGCAATACGCCTTGAAGCCACCACTGCTGGCGGAACTGCCGGTGCCACCGACCGCAGGGCAGAAAGCGCTGAAGAGATCATAATCGTTGAAATCAACTACGCCATCGCCATTGGCGTCAGTGGCGCTGGAGGTGATTACCCCGACATGATCGTTGAAATGCTGCTCGAGATTTCCGTCCGTCGTAAACAGGCCGAACGGCGCGGTGCCATCTCGATAGGTGGACACTGACTTAACATGCTGTCCGCCGACGTTGTTGTAGCTTGAATAATAGGTCCAGAGACCGTTGTCCAGTTGTCCAGGATCGCCGACCGAAACTTCTTCGGCAATCTTGGCATCGCCGCCTGAGGTGGTGAGGCCCGGCCAGCCGAAATAACCACCGCAAGCCGAACCCATATACAGTGGGACCAGACCCAAAACGATCCCAACCCAGATGAGTTTTCTCATTTTCTCTCTCTCCTTGAAACCCGATTTTTAACTCGGGCGCGCCGCGATTATGGAGGACTGTAATGCCTCCATGCCCGAAACCGGCCAGCGGCTATGCGCCGTTCTCGAGCGAGGAGCTTGATAGCGAGGGGCCCCAATTACCTTAACTACTGCAATTCGAACAAATACTCTCGGCTGACCGCGTACTGGTAACTAAGGGCAGCTCGGGAATTTTAACGAGTTGATGTGTGTGTACCACTGGAACGAACCGTCGAACGGATAGTACTCGGTGGTGTACCAGAAGGTGCAATGGTCGGTGCCGTCCAGGGCCATGCTGCTGTAATCGCCCCAGCGGTTAGCGGTTGCGAATTGCGAGCCACCACCTGCCTTGACGAGAACTTCCGTATCAGTGGTGCCAGCAGACTCTCCAGCAGTCTGACCAGAAACGTAGATTGACGGGAAGTCTGCGGTGGTAGCGCTAGATCGGCTGTAGCCCAAGGCGATGTCACCGAACGTATCACGCGCCACCGAACCCATCCAGCGATATTCGCCATCGGCCGGTGTTTGACCGGTCTGAGCCAAGCTCAGGCTGGTTGTTCCGGTTGGAGCTGTGAATTCATACCAACGAGCCCCAACCGCAGCTCCATCGTTGACGCTGTGCGTTACCAGGAAGTGCTGATTGGTACCATCGTCGAACATAGCCAGCCGGTACATTAGGCGGTCGCCGAGTGCGTCAAGAGCTTCCGGCGTCCCGTTCGCTGTTGTGGGTTGCGGGATGCAGGCACCGAAGCCGCCGCAACCCAGACTGTAGCTGGGCACGGAGATGGGCAAGCTGCCGTTAACCCCGGCCAAAGTTGCCTTACCCTTGCCTTTGAAGTTAACGGTGAATACGTACTCGTAAATGTTGCTGCCTGGATTCGTGTTATCTATGCTTCCCACCAAAACTTCTGGAGATGGAGCGGGCGCGGGAGGATCCTGATCTGTGTCCGCCGGAAGCATACTGTCATCGAACAGCGTGCCGTTAGAGTTATCCACCATGCAGACCTGTTTTGCCTTCTTGCTGCCGGAGCGCATAGCATCAGCTTGATACGCGCATACCGTCACGCCAACATAGGCAGAGCCGGTGCCAAAATTGTTCTGGGTCTGGTAATAAGCGTGCGCCGTTAGTCCCCACTTGTGGTAGTCGGGGAAACCGGGCTGTGAATATTGATACCGATTGTAGGCGCCTGTGGCGTCTGCTGTCTGCGAGACAGCTACGCAGGTCGCAAATGGCCCGAACACGTTCTGGCTGGCAACCCACACGTGGTTGGCTTTGTCCCACTGGATAATAGGATCGCCGGCGTTATTGGCTTGGCAGACGCCGCCGAACCCCGCCCAGAATTGATTGCCGGCGAACGGGCCCGCAATCAGATTTCCAGTAGCTTTGTCATAAACCGCATAGCAGATATTCGCCCACTGCACTACTTGAGTATCACCGACCGCAAGATTCGTATCGGGTGGAGCAAGCTGCCCGCCGATGATGTTCGCGCAATTTTCGGTGGAGGGAGAGTTCGGATCAATGGATATGCCATCGAAGCTTAAGCCGACGACTGGTCCGAGCCTGCCGACTGGCGCGCCGAAGGCTTGTCCGCCATGAGATCCGCCTGCCTTCAATAGCTGACCTTTCGGCTTCAGGGGAGTATGGGCCTGCGACGAAACCGCCATGGGCAGGGTGGGATATGACCGCAATGGCGCAGAAACATCGGCCTTAACGGGATCGCTCCACACTGCATTGGTCATTAACTGGACGTTTCGCTGCGCCAACATCGGCACAGCGCAAACTGCCAGAAGCAAAATACAGACGGCTGGGAAAACAAGTTTTTTTGTCATAGTCTCCGTTTCATCCTTTTGCTCTTACGAGTGGTTTGTCGTTCTGAGAGGTGATCTATTTGCGTTAAAAATCGGACATCTTCCCCGCTGAACCGTTCATCACGCCTCAGCAGATTGTGAAAAAGCGACTACGCAGTCCTCCGCAGTTGCGCGGACTCAATCAGACGAATTGCGGGAACAGAGTCTTGGCGCTTGCGTCTCTTGAAGTGGAACAACAGATAGCTAGCAACGGGCAGCATTAGCAAACTGATCAGTTGCGACGTGGAAAAAAGATTGCCAACGTAACGTCCTCGAGGATCGTCGCGGATGAACTCGAGGATAAAACGTGCGACCGCATAGTAGGTCACGTAGGCCAGGAAAACCTGACCCTGGAAAGTCTTTGTTCTTCGTAGCCGCATTAAAAAAGGAATCGCTAACAGCACGACCGCGGACTCGTAAAGCTGTGTGGGCTGAATTTTAAGATTGAGCGGAACGCCGGTTAACTGATGAGCAACTTCGGAGGTGTAAGTTACGCCGAGAAGAGAATGGGTCGGCGTACCCCAACAACAACCTGCTAAAAAACATCCGATCCGCCCCAGACCTTGAGCAAGAGCGAGTCCTGGGGCAACGCAGTCTGCAACCTGCCATCCGGGAAGGCCAACCATACGGCAGTAGAGAAACGCGCATGACGTAGCCATCAAAAAGCCGCCATAAAACACGCCGCCTTTGCCCAGCATTTGATCGAAAAAGAAATGATCCCAACCGCCGGAATAGAAGCCCGGATAGTCAAGCGCGGTGAGCAGCTTTGATCCGATGCCAGCGGTCAGCACGATAACCAGACCGAGGCCTTCCATCTTGGAAGCTGAGAGTCCTTCATTTTTTGCAAGGCGGGTTGGAACCAGAATGGCGAGAAGAAATCCAAGTGCGGTCATCACGCCGTAACTGAAAACTGTGAAGTTGCCGGCGTGGACGAAGATCGGGAGCATTACCGGACCTCTCGAAATCGAGATGGCCAGGAATTTCTCCTAACGCAACGACACTTCTGCGCGAAGCAGGCCAGCGTACGGACGACCATTGCCACCTGGGAAGGCCGCGACTTGCGTGGTCGGACGGCCTAAGCAACAGCCCGGCCTTTGTACCAGAGCAGCTTGTGCAGCGTCAACCCAAAGTCAAATATTTATTGAAAATTTGCAAAACAGTGCAAAGGTTTGCACATAAGCCTCGCAATCGAAAGAGCAATAATGATATTTCTCGTCTGCGCTTTCGGGACGACTACCTCTGGCTAGCCTCTCCTGCGAGTACTTTTTGATTGAACTCTGCAGATCGATTGCGAGGCACGCTGAGGGACTTCCATTCGCCCGCTTTGAAGTGCTTCGCGAGGAAGACGATCTGTCCGCAGTGGTAAGCGTAATGAGCGATTTGCCGGTTGATGGCCTGCATCACCGAATGCGGCTCACCGCGGATTGTGATTTTATGGGTCAAATCAGAATCAGAAAGGGGCTCAAGGGCATTGAAAACGAGACCCCACCCTTCTTTCCACAAGCGCATGAGCTCTTCCCGAGTTGCCGGAGGCGCGACAAACTCGCTGTCGCGATTGCGGTCTGGTTTTTCGCCATCCGTCGTGAGGAAGTCTGTCCATCGTGAGCGCATGTTACCGGCCATGTGCTTCACGACGATTGCGATCGAGTTCATCTCTTCATCGAGAGCGACAAAGAGTTGCTCGTCTGAAACCTGCTCCATCGCGCCCTCCGCCAACTTCTTGTAGAAGCGAAAGAGCGAGAGTGAATCCTTTAGATAGGACGTGCTGAATTCGTGTGCCATATTCACACCTTGAACTGTTCGTCAATTTCGACCTGATAGCCTGCGGCTAATCGATTGCTCTCATTTGCCATGCCCACGACGGCCATCAGCTCCCGGAACTGACCGTCAGTCATGCCTTTGTTCTTCGCCGCCGCGGTATGCGAGGCGATACAATATCCGCACTGATTTGTGACGCTCACGGCGACGTAAATGAGCTCCTTCGTCAATGCATTGAGCGCACCTGGAGCCATGATCTGTTTGATATCTTCCCATGTGCGCTTTAGCGTCGCTGGATCGTTCGCCAAAGCCTTCCAGAAATTATTGATCCAGTCCGTCTTGCGCGTAAGCATGATGTCATCGTAAATTGTGCGCACTTCGGGCGATGCATCCTGGTATTCGATGAGGCCGAGAGTTGCCATTGGGTCTCCGTAAGGGTGAGCAGAGTCTCGCAGAAGGTCAATTGCCGGTGGGCTCCTCAGCATCCTCTGTGGTCACGATTTTGGCGGACTCATCCGCATTCAGCTGCCGCGAATGGAACCAGCTCATGTGCGGCAGCGGTCGCTCCACACCGCGACGCGCAGCGATCAACTCGGCCGTGATCGAGACGGCGATCTCATCAGGAGTGATCGCGCCGATATCGAGTCCGACGGGAGCATGGACGCGCTCAAATGACTGCTCGGGGATTCCTTCCTTCACCAGCTCACGAAAAATCGTGATCGTTTTGCGTTTCGATCCGATCATGCCGACGTATCGCGCACGACTCTGTACCGCCCAGCGCAGCACACGCATGTCGTCGCGGTGCCCGCGGGTCACAATGACGATGTAGGAAGTTTCATTCGGCGTGAGTCGCGTCATCGCCTGATCGAACTCTTCCGCGATCACTTCTTTGGCCTCGGGAAAGCGCTCGCGATTGGCGTAACTCTCGCGATCGTCAATAACACTAACGTCGAAGCCTGCGAGGTGGGCTATCTTGTAAAGACCACGCGCCACGTGACCTGCGCCGAAAATATAAAGTCTTGCTGCAGGTAGAACCGGCTCGATAAAGATGTCCAGTGTTCCGCCGCAAACAAGGCCAGTATCGTACTTCGGGTTCTGATTCAAATTGAAAGTGAGCGTACGGGGCTTTTCGCTCTCCATTACTTCCCGCGCCGCTTGCCAGACATCGGCTTCGACGCAACCTCCGCCGATGGTGCCAACGATCGAGCCATCATCACGGATCAACATTTTTGCCGTTTCAAATGAAGGGATCGAACCGCGAACATTGACGATCGTGGCAATGGCTCCGCGACGCCCCTGTTGACGAAGGGCAACGATCTCTTCGTAGATATCCACGAAACGATTATTTGGCCGGAGAAAGCGGAAGTCAAACTATGCGCCGCCTGTGGTAGCTTGATTTTTCGCAAGGAGGTTCCATGAAAGCGGTTCGCATCCGCGAAACCGGCGGGCCCGAGGTACTTCGCTACGAGGACATTCCCGAGCCACAACTCCGCAAAGATCAGGTCTTAATTCACGTGAAGGCTTGCGCAATGAATCACCTCGATCTGTGGGTGCGAAAAGGAATTCCCAAGGTCCCACTGCCTCACATTCTAGGAAGCGATGTTGCTGGAGAGATCGTCGGAATCGGAGAATACGTTTCCGGACTCACAATCGGTCAGCGCGTGCTGCTTGCGCCCATGCACTTTTGCAATCATTGCGAGAAGTGCACTGCCGGCTTGCAGAACCAGTGCCGCGAATTCACAGTGCTCGGAAACGCGGTGGACGGTGGCAATTGCGAACTGATGGCAGTGCCGGCAGTCAGCGTCATTCCGATTCCCGAGACTCTTGATTTCAATCAGGCGGCAAGCGTTCCTCTTGTGTTCACTACCGGGTGGCACATGCTTGTGGGGCGTGCCGGAATCCGGCCTGGGCAGATGGTGCTGGTACTTGGCGCAAACTCTGGGGTTGGCATGGCCGGAATCCAGATCGCCAAGTTTTTCCATTGCACAGTGATTGCGACCGCCGGCGATGATCGCAAGACTGAGCGTGCGCGTGAACTTGGCGCCGACTTTGTCATCAACCACTACCAGCAGAAGATTTCAGAGGAAGTCCGCAAGATCACGAACAAAGGAGGGGTGGACATCGTTATGGAGCACGTCGGGCCCGCGACGTGGGACGAAAGCGTGCGATCACTGAAACCGGGCGGCACATTGGTCACGTGCGGCGCAACTACGGGTCCACAGGCAAACATTGATTTGCGCTTCTTGTTCTCGCGACAGTTGTCACTGCTAGGTTCGTATATGGGGACCATGGGCGAACTTCACGAAGTGCTGAAGCACGTCTTCAGGGGAAAACTGAAACCGGTAGTGGACCGCACATTCCCATTGAGCGAAGCCCGCGCCGCACACGAATACATGGAAAGAAGCCAAATGTTCGGGAAGATCGTGTTAAATCCGTGAACCATTCACGGAGACACAGAGAAGATTGAGTAATTAGGAAATTGTGTAATTGGGAAATTGGTAATTCTGGATGATGCCAATGTTCGGCATTCCTAAATTACCCGCTTACAAATTCCCCAATTGCTCAATCTTTCTCCGTGCCTCCGTGTCTCCGTGGTGAATGATTTAGAATAAAGCTATGGCGAATGCGCTCGACTTCGGTCCCTACCTAGAAATCGAAAATGGCAAACGGGTCGTAAAAGAGCTGGAATACGGCAATCCAACGCCGGAAGGCGTAGTGCTCACGACCGTGGATAACGTCGTCAACTGGATGCGCAAGAATTCGATTTGGCCGATGACGTTTGGCCTGGCCTGCTGCGCAATCGAGATGATGTCCATGGGCGCGTCTCGATTCGATATTGCCCGCTTCGGCGCCGAAGTCTTTCGTCCATCACCGCGCCAATCCGACCTGATGATCATCGCCGGACGTGTCTCCAACAAAATGGCGCCAGTCATTCGGCAGCTTTGGGAGCAGATGCCCGAGCCCAAATGGGTAATCTCGATGGGCGCATGCGCGACCTCCGGCGGCGTATTCAACAATTACGCCCTCGTACAGAGCGTGAACCAAGTCATCCCCGTGGACATTTACGTTCCCGGCTGTCCGCCTCGGCCGGAACAGTTGATCTACTCCATCACGCTCCTGCAACAAAAGATTCAGGCCGAGCGTGGGACGATCAAGCGCGCACTGAATTTGAACTCGTAATGCATTAGAAGCACGTGGGACGGGCGGCTCGCCTGTCCTGACAGAGCAAAGCTCAGAAATGCGCCCGGACTCCGTCCGGACTGAACCGGCGAGCCGCCTGTTCCACGTGAGCGTTGCCGCACCATTAAAGAGTGCAAGGCTAAAACTTGATAGCTGCCTTTCCTGTCATATAATCCGCATTCATCATGCGGAAGCAAACACTCACTCCCAGCGGTCCAACTATCGTTGCGCAAGCGCCCTGTCGAGCTGACCTCGCGGGTGGAACTATTGATCTGTGGCCGCTTTATCTTTTTCATCCTGGCGCGCTCACGTTGAATTTCGCGGTCAATATTCTGACCACCTGCCGTGTCACTCCGCTGAAAGGCACTGGCATACATCTGCATTCCCTTGATACGAATAAAGAACAATCATTCGAGAACTTCGAGGAGCTGCGGACACAGAACAAATTCCGCTTACCCATCTCGGCCCGCCTGCTGCAATTCTTCGCCCCGAAAGAAGGCGTGCTCGTTGAAACCGACTCCGAGTCGCCGGCGGGCGCTGGAATTTCTGGATCGTCGGCCCTGATGATTGCAACTACGGCGGCGCTGGCGCGCTTCACCAATCGCCATCTTACGCTCGAGCAGATGCGTGTCATCGCGCAGAACGTTGAAGCCCAGATCATTGAGGTGCCGACCGGTTGTCAGGACTATTATCCCGCGCTCTACGGTGGCGTTAGCGCGATCCATCTCAATGCCGACGGAATTTACCGTGAAGCGATTCCGATCTTTCCTGAGGAGATTGAATCGCGGTTCGTGCTGGCTTACACCGGCGCGCCGCGCAAATCGGGGATTAACAACTGGGAAGTGTTCAAGGCGCATATTAACGGCGACAGACGCGTCTTCAAGAATTTCGAACGTATCGCGGAGATCGCCCATTCTATGCATCAGGCGTTGGTGGCTAGCGACTGGGAGGGCGTAGGGCGATTGTTGCGCGAGGAATGGAAGTTTCGCCGCAGCAATGCCCCAGGAATCACCACGCCTTTGATTGACAAGCTAATCACAGTCGCCGGAAGGCACGGCGGCAAAGCTGCCAAAGTATGTGGCGCGGGCGGCGGTGGCTGCGTAATTTTTCTGGTGGAAAAAGGCGCTGCCAGCCGGGTTGCAACCGCAATCGGGGATGCGGGAGCACGCGTCCTTCCGCTGCAAGTGGCCAGAGATGGATTGAGACTGCCACCGGTTTAGCTTCCGTCTCATATAGTTTCCGAATTGACGGCGGACCATCCCATTAGTGATAAGGGGACGATTTGTTGGATTAGCCCAAAAGTTCAGTCGCCTTCGGCTCCAGTCGCGAGGAAAGAATTCGCCTCTTCCTGGGGCGGCAGAATTCCTTCCGGCAGCGTCCCGCGATTATATTCAGCCATGCGGTTCTTCCACTTAAGAAAATCGGTGATGGATTGCGGCTCAATGCGGACCTCCACTCGCCGAAGGCTGGCAAGTAATAGATTCATCTCGTAGCGAAATCCAGTTGCTCCGCGCAGCTTTTTCGAGGAAGGCACGACCATTTCTATCGTCCGCCCGCGCACTTCCAGCAGTCCCCAGCCTGCAGGCAAATCCTGCGGACGAAGCAATGCTGACGGCGTCAAATAAAAACGCTCACACCCCATGCCGGATTCTGCCTTGTGGCGAAACGGCTTCTCCAAATCAATAAGAAAGTCGGCGCGGGAAATCTTGCACTCGACTATGACTGAATGGCAGCCCCGTTTCCAGCCGATGGCGTCCGGCGTTTCGCCGCTAGCGCAGTTCTGCTCCGAGAGTACGACTCCACATCGGTAGCTCCGCAACCAGGCGACCGCTTTGGCGACAAGTTTTTCGTGAGTCATGAAACTAGATTCGCGTGTCTCGTCGGGGTGAGGAAGTAACTGACTATGGTCAGCGTACAATCAATACTCGCGCGCCCTGGCTTGTGGCAGACTAGACGGTGATCGTCCGCAAGAATTTCCGTTCCTCAATGCCCAAGCCCCAGGGGCTAAATCCCGAGTCATTTCACACGACTTGCGCGGCGCTAAACGGCCTCTCTTCGACGGTGGCGCAAACACTCACAACTTTTTCCGCAGCCTTTGGGGTCGTGCCCTTGCACAAACGTGTTCGTAAACCGCTTCCTATGTGGTTCGCATGAACGTAATCGAATTCACTTTCCTGGTCTGGACTGGAGCGTTAGTCGCGGGATTCCTGGGTGCTTTAACGGGGCTGGGTGGCGGCGTGGTACTGGTTCCGCTGCTCACTTTGTTCTTCAAAGTGGACCTTCGCTACGCCATCGGCGCGTCGCTCGTGTCGGTGATCGCAACGTCGTCGGGTTCGGCAGCGGCTTATGTGAAGGAAGGGTTCTCGAATATCCGCATTGGGATGTTTCTGGAAATAGCCACCACGGTCGGGGCATTGCTCGGCGCTTACCTGACTGCGAAAGTGCCAGCCAGCGCGTTAGCGATACTCTTAGGCGTAGTGCTCATCTATTCGGCTTACGTCTCTCGGCGGACGCGGCCGAGGACCGAAACACCGGAGCCCCCCGATCCGCTCGCCACAAAATTGAAGATGAATGGCACATTTCCTGACACCAGCGGAATTCGTAGTTACAACGTTTACCGCGTCCCGGCAGGTTTTGGAGTCATGTTTGGTGCCGGAGCCCTCTCAGGCCTTCTCGGAATCGGTTCCGGCGCGCTTAAGGTCGTAGCCATGGATCAGGCTATGAAGATTCCTTTCAAAGTCTCGACAACCACCAGCAATTTCATGATTGGGGTTACGGCCGCCGCAAGCGCGGGAGTGTACTTGAGCCGCGGCTATATCGATCCGGGCTTGGCCATGCCGGTGATGCTTGGCGTACTCATCGGGTCGCTAATGGGAACTCGTGTACTGGTGAAAACCCAAACCAAACTGCTGCGTTTGGTCTTTAGTGGCGTGATCGTGCTGCTGGGTCTGGAGATGGTGTTCAAAGGGCTGAGAGGAGGATTCTAGTGCGCTCAAGGAATCTGGACGAACAGAAGTTGGAAAACGCGATCGCCAATCTCCTGCGCGCCGGGGTCGTGATATCAGCCTTCGTGGTTCTGAGCGGGGCGGTAATGTATCTCGGCTTTCATCCCTGGGCACGGGTGGACTATCACACGTTTCACGGTGAACCGGAGGAGCTCAAAACGGTCCACGGTGTCATTCGCCACGCATTCTCGGGGAACGCGCGAGGAATCATGCAACTCGGCCTCTTACTGCTTGTGGCCACGCCGATCGCGCGCGTTATTTCTTCCGCATTCGTGTTTGCCCTGGAGAACGACAGGATGTATTTGCTATTCACGCTTCTGGTGCTTGCAGTGCTCTTATACAGCCTATTCGGATCGTTTCTTGTCGCATGAGCGTTCAATCGAAGAGAACAGCTTTAAACCGCAAAGAGCGCGAGGAGTGCGCGAAGATCGCCAAGAGAGCACCTACGTGCGCTTACTCGGCTCCAGTGTTCGTAGAGTGATCAACGTAACCTCAGGCGGACAGTTCAATCGCACTGGCATGCGAATCGTGCCGATACCCAGGTTTGTGTACAGCGCAAGTTTTCCGATTTGGTAGAAACCGCGCGGATATTTTCTCGCTAATTGAGGTAGCCAAGGTGCGCCGATGCCGGGAATCCAAATCTGCCCGCCATGCGAATGCCCTGCCAGCTGGAGATCCACGGGAGCAAATACCACTTGGTCGGCAAAATCCGGCTCGTGCGCGAGCAGGATTGTCACTTCTCCGGAAGGAATCTTGCTGAGGGTCGCGGCAAGATCGGGACGGCCTTCGAGAACATCATCAATGCCAGCAAGCCAAATGCGCGCCTTGTCGCGTTCGAGCGGAAGCGCGCGGTTCATCAAGACTGGAATACCGTGTCTTTGAAGTGCATGCACCACGTAGCTGGGATCGGACTCGCCATCGTGGTTGCCGAGGACTGCGAATACTCCTGCCGGCGCTCGCAATTTGCTCAAGAGCTCCGCACAAGGGCCAGAGTTCTTCGCGAACCGGTAGCCGTTGCCACGATGGTATTCCGCGATCGGTACGGTCACGAAATCGCCGGTAAGCACAATCAGGTCCGGGCGAAGTTCGTTCACCAGGTCCACACCTTTGCGGATTGGGACGACCGAGAAGTGATCTTCGTAATGGAAGTCGCTCAACTGGGCGATAGTGAATCCGTCGAACTCACGTCGCAGACGCCGTAGCGGGATCTCGATCCGGACAATTACAGGATGCTTCGATTCAACCAACCCGACACTTCCGACGACGGCTGCACCAGCTGCGGTCAAACCGCCCGTGTATAGAAATTTCCTTCTGGTTAGCAAAGAGGCGCCGGATGAAGTGTAATGAATTGAAATGAGATTCTAATTGACGCCGCGGTCAGCTGGCACGGGACCTTCCTTGCGGGGAACATAGATGCGCAAGTAGAACATGAACGCAACTATTGCGAGATTCACCAAAAAAATAGCGACGTGAAGAAGTGTCACACGGTGGGCCAGTCTCGCGATTTCGTATGGAAGATAGATCGCACCTGAAACCAGCGCGATCCACTCCGCCCATGCCCTCGCCCGCCATAACCCGAACCCTTCGGCGAAGCGCAATCCTGAGTAGATGCATGCTCCCAAGGTCAACTGCCAGAGCTTGACGTTGCTCAAGCGGTCTGCCAGTCGAAGGAGAAGGTGCGCAAAGTGGCGATCTGGACTGATGTGGAGATAGTTTAAAAACGCACCAGCGGCATCGCTGGCGTCAACCCAGTACAGACTGATGGCTGCTGCCAGCACCAGCACACCCTTCACCAATTCCATCAAAGCAACGGTGCGCAACGCCTGCACCCGAGCGCGATGCTCTGTGCTTCCAGGAATCAGATGGTCAATGCTGGACTTCATTAAGAGCGCCCATCGGCGCCGCGGAAACTGGCACGCAGTTCTTCCACGATTTCCTGCGCCGCGCGTCTTGCCGCCGCATGCTGGGTCACGTCGAAGGAAATTGCGCCCACTCTGGCATGCCCGCCTCCGCCGTAGCGCTCGCATACTTTCGCCAGGTTCACCACGGGCGGAGATGGCGCCCAAGGATTGGACCCTACAGAAACTTTCACGCGAAAACTGCTTTTACTCAGGCCTATGCTGTAAACCGATTCTGGATGCAGATAGTACGGTACAAACTTGTTGTAGCCTTCAAGTTCGTGGTCTGTGACATCGAAGAACAGCGTCCCATCGCGAGATTCAATGCGGTCACGCAGCACATCCATTGATTTCCCATGGCGATCCAGAAGCGGCGCAAGTAACGGCGCCACGAAGGGCGCGGTCACAACTTCCGCCAAGGGCCGAGCTGCCAGAAGTGGAATCAGACGGGGAATGAACTCATGATCTTGCGTTGACTCGATCACCATGGTCAACTGCATGGCCGGCTCTTTCATTTCGACAGCCGTCTTCGCATCCGGATACAACGCGCCGTCAATGATATCGGTCCAGTGCACGAGCTCCGCCACCGGCGCTGGGTTGAATCCGAAACGCTGTTCTGCGATGGTCGCAATAAAGCTGGTGCAGGACCGGAAGGCAGGGTCATAGAACTTGCGGCTGCTGCTCTGGTCCTGCTCGAAATGGGCGGCGTCCTCAGGCGTTAGGAAGGCGCTCTCGTGATGATCGAACCACCATGTAATGTTCGGCGAGCTGGAATATTTAAAGTCAACGATGGCATTCTCGTCGCCATCGAAGTCGTCCTCGTTGAAGAGCGATCCGGCACGATGCAATAGGCCTGAGTAAACGAATTCAACGTCGTTTCGAATCCTCTCCGCGTAAAAGCGCGAGAATAGCGCCGCCGAGGACGCGCCATCAAAACACCGGTCGTGATAAAACACTTTAACTCTCAAAAGTTTCCTTTCCGGTTATGCCTCACCCACTTCCGACTAAAAGGAAATAGGAATGCCACTTCGGGCGGGCTCCTGTCAAGCGAAGAAGGTAAATAGCGGGTTAAGTCCCGAAAAATCAGCACCGCCGTTATTGCGACAGCCTTGTGGCCCAGGGCCCAAGAAACGGGAGCTCGTATCGGTCGCCGAGCGCTGCTTTTGCCAATAATGCCGCCCACATAATCACGACCGCAATCCCTCCCACCCCAACCAGAAGCCAGGCAAACAGAAATCCCCCAAACGGAAGAACAGAAAAAACCAGAAAAAGCAATCTAACAATCATTGCGAGCACGCAGCTTGCCGCCACAAACATCAACGCTTGCCATGCGTGAAAGCGAACAAATGAACGAATCCGGATCGCAGGAACAAGCAAGAAGGCGATTGCCGGCACAACGGCAACATAGGCGAACGCTGCCAATAGCTTGTCCGTACCGTCGTTGGCACGGGGTGGATCGGAGGCCTCGTTCACAGGATGGCCACAGGCGGGACAATAGACGCTGATCTCCGGCATCTCAGCGGAGCACTTTGAGCAGATCATGATTAAGCTTTAGAGATCATACATTGCCGCCGTTTGTCATTCCCCTCCCTGCACCCTACAATCGGAGTTTCGTCATGGCCTCAAAGATCGTCTCTCCAGTACAAACCACACGCGTCAGCTCGCGGACTTGGCGAGTTTTGGGGGCCATCGTTATTGGCTTGATCACGGTGATCGTGGTGGGCATCGGCTGGTTCTTGAGTGTCGCCCGCTCCGCGCTGCCGGAACTGGACGGGCCGCTGCCCGTTGCGGGTGTCTCCGCGCCGGTAAGTGTTACGCGTGATGGCCACGGCGTCCCGACGATTGAGTCCGCAACCCTGGACGATCTTTTTTTCTCGCAGGGATATGTAACCGCGCAAGACCGGCTGTTTCAGATGGACCTGATGCGCAGGGCGGCAACCGGTGAGTTTGCCGAAATTTTTGGTGACATTGCCCTCGAGCACGATCGCCGGCAGAGAATTCTGGGAATCAGGGCAACAGCTGAGAAAGGATTGCAGTCGGCCACCAACGATGACCGGCAACAATTCTCTGCCTATGCGCGCGGCGTGAATGCGTTCATCAATTCCCATCGCGATAAGCTGCCGCTGGAGTTTCGTATTCTCGGTTATGAGCCGCGACCCTGGACGATGCAAGACTCACTAGCCATCGCTTATCAGATGGTCGAAACTCTAAGTATTGGCCCAGGTGATGCAAATACCCGCGAGAAAGTGCTGGCCAAACTCGGCCCAGAGCTGACAGCCGATCTTTACGTGAACACGTCCTGGCGCGATCATCCACCAACTGCGCCGGCTCCGGCACTAGACGCAGCCCCTCCCGCGCAAAGTTCTGCGCCGCGCTCGTTGGCGGCCGTATTTTCGGAGCCCATCTCTGAACTGCTCAGCCCGTGGATCGGACAGATGTTGCGCGATGAACCGGTGCGCCTGGGATCGAATAATTGGGTCATTTCAGGCGCGCACACCACGACCGGCAAGCCCCTGCTCTCGAATGACATGCATCTTGGGCACCAGATGCCGAACCTTTGGTACGAGGCCCACTTGAAGTCCGGCGACCTCGATGTGGCTGGAGTCACGCTTCCTGGTTATCCATATGTGATCGTCGGCCACAATCGCCGCGTGGCTTGGGGATTCACGAACGTCGGTCCCACCGTCGAAGATTTGTACGTCGAGACATTCAACGATAGCTGCGAATACCTCACCCCTGACGGCTGGAAGAAGCCTGACGTGCGCAGTGAAGTGATTCATGTCAAGGGCAAGCCTGACGTCACGATTACTGTGGCAGTTACCCGGCATGGGCCGATCGTGTCTGACTTGTCTCCGGGCGAGACCAGAAAACTGGCGCTTCGCTGGACTCTCTACGACGGCATTCGCAATCCCTTCTACAGTGTTGACCGTGCACAGACCTGGCAAGACTTTCGCAACGCCTTTTCTGGTTTTGACGCCCCTGGACAGAACGTCGTTTACGCGGATGTTGATGGCAATGTCGGTTATCAGGCCACGGGCAAGGTTCCGATTCGTGCCTCTGGCGACGGGAGCGTTCCCGCAGACGGAAGCAATAACGGGCACGAGTGGACGAGTTACATCCCATTTGAAAAGCTGCCCAGCGTGGTGAATCCCGCGTCAGGAATTATTGGCACGGCAAACGGCCGCATCACTCCAGATGGATATCCCTATTCAGTCAGCACTCAGTGGGAAGCGCCCTGGCGCACGGAGCGGATTTATCGCGTTCTTGGATCAGGCAAGAAGTTTTCAGCATCCGACATGCTAGCGCTGCAAACCGACGTATATTCCGAGCTCGACCGTTTCGTTGCTGACAAGCTCGTCTACGCCATTGATCATGCTAAGGCGCCATCAGCCCAAGTGCGTAAGGCGGCAGACATCCTGCGCGAATGGAACGGGCAGATGAGCGCTGATTCGGCCGCGCCAACCATCGTTTCAAAAACCAGGTTGGAATTGAAACATCTGCTTCTGGAACCAAAGCTCGGGCCGGCGCCCGAAAGCAACGAGATCATCAGATCGAGCTTGAATTGGAAGAGCTATACGTGGCAGATGCAGATGGTTTGGCTGGAGAATATTCTCGCCCATCAGCCGACACCGTGGCTACCCTCCGGTTACTCGGATTACAACGAATTGCTTGCTGCTGGCGTGAATGCTGCGCTCAAGCAGGCCCCGGCAGACTTGAGTTCCTGGAAGTGGGGGCCACAGAATAGCGTGACTATTCAAAACCCTGTGTTAGGAAAGGTCCCCATTTTGCATCGGTGGACCGGCCCCGGCGAACAGGCACAATCGGGAAGCGGATATACGGTGAAGGCTTCCGGCCGAGACTACGGGCCCTCCGAGCGATTCACCGCCGACCTCTCGAATCTTGACGCCTCCACATTGAACGTTGTGACTGGGCAGTCGGGAAACTTTCTCAGTCCGTTTTACATGGACCAATGGAAGGCATGGTACACCGGCTACACGTTTATGCTGCCCTTTTCAAAATCTGCAGTGGAAGAATCGGCGACGCATCGGCTGCTGCTAGAGCCGAAGTGAGGAATTGGATCATTGAATATTGAGCCATTGAATCATTGAAGAACCACCACGTTGGCATTTCAATGACTCAATGCTCTGATGATTCAATGATTCAATTCCTCAGAAATCCACCACTTTCACATCGATGGCCTGGCCGACCACGTTCGGCTGTTCCGGCGTGGTTTGCAGTTTGTCGGTAGTGGTGTCATAGATTCGCAAAGCTCCTCCCTCGCAGACATAAACCACATTGCGATTAGGAATAGGCTCAATTGCGGTCACGTTCCCGTTGTCAGGCGGAGCAGTTACGCCGCCTCCCGTACCAGTGTTCAGGATGCTTAGGCATCCGCGCACTTCGCCACCGGAAATATTGATGTTGGTGCAGTTTCGGGAACCGACGAACAGCTGGCTATTTGCGCCCATCTGCATCTGATCGTGATACCCGTCACTAATAGTCACCGGCGTTGCGGGCGTCAATGCGACGGTGTCAACGACCGTGAGCCGGCCGCAACTGGTCGCTGCCGTCGCCGGAGTCACACCGCTACAATCGTTGGCCGGAGCACTAGGCGTTCCGGCAACAAAAAGACTTGTTCCCTGGAGTAGTGCGACGGTCGCTCCGCCCGGGACTGATATGGCAGTTCCTTGGATCGCGCTGGTATTCATATCAACTACCGCAACACTCGCCGCGATTCCACCACATTCTGGCCCGCAATTCAGCACATAAGCCTTGGAGCCATCCGCGCTGAAGACAGCGCCAACCGGCTTGTCAAATGTTCCGGAAATCGGTGTCAATGGGTTCCCAGTCGTGATGAGGCTGGGATCGAGTAAGGTAACGGCATTCGCGCTATCGGAAATCACTAGAATCTTGCTTCCGTCTGGACTGGGTACCAGGAAGCGGGCGCCTGGGATGCCCAGGGTCGCAGTAATTGCTCCGCTGGAGATATTAACCCCGCCTACCCCGCCCGGAGATGCCTGCCCCGCGATAGGAACGCTCGGCACCGCGATAAAGGCTGTGGTGTTGTCGGTCCAAACGAACATGCTTTCGGTTGCGCCCGGCAGGGTCATTGTCAGGGCGACGCTCTCCTGCGCATTGCTCACGATGGCCAGACCATTATTGGAGGGGCTGAAAACCAAAGTGCGGTCGCGCTTTGGGCTTTCCACCATCATGCCGGCATCGGGCTCGGAGCTGCTTAGCGAGACCGTATAGAAGCTCAACGCATCCTTGGACGCGTCCATAATGTTCAGGCCGGGAAATCCTCCGCCAGTCCGGGCAGGCTGGGTTGGGTTCGAGACAAACGCCCGAAACTTCAGTCCGCTTCGCGTGCCTCCAGTTTGGGGAGCTTTGTAGCGGCTGCACGACACCAAGCCTAGACCGAGGAAAACGAAGACAGAAAGGGCACTTAAGGTTCTTTTCAACCCCTGGGACTCCGAAGAGAAATTGAAGGATAAATAGTTAGATGCGAAGAGCGGATTATATCAGAGGGTCGCGCAACAATTTCTCGGTCGTCTCTATCCCGAGCACCAATGCAAATTGGATGACGCTACTGTATTCTCAATACGATGCCCGGAGATTTGCTTGCGCGCCTGAAGACTTCCGCCGTCCTTTGCGACGGTGCGATGGGCACGTGGTTGTACTCGAAGGGTATTTTCATCAATCGCTGCTATGACGAATTGAACCTGTCGCAGCCAGACCTTACACGAAGCGTTCACCATGAATACCTGCAGGCCGGCGCGGAGATCATTGAAACCAACACCTTTGGCGGCAACAGCTACCGGCTCGATCGGCATGGTTTTGGGGGCAAAGCCCGGGAAATCAATTTCGCCGGGGCCCGACTTGCTAAGGAAGCTGCAAAGAGCTTCGATGCCTGGGTCGCTGGATCTGTAGGGCCCTTGGGCATCAGAATTGAGCCTTTGGGAAAAACTTCCTTCCAGGAGGCTAAAGACGCTTTCCGCGAACAGATCGCAGCCCTGCTCGAAGGCGGGGTTGACCTGCTGATCCTCGAAACCTTCGGATACGTCGAGGAACTCCATCAGGCGTTGCTGGCCGCGCGAGAACTAAATCCGAAGGTCCCAGTAATCGCGCAGGTCACAGTGGACGAGGAAGCCAACTGCCTGGACGGCTCAACTCCGGAAACTTTTGCGCCACGCTTGGAACAGTGGGGTGCCGACGTGATGGGCTGCAACTGCAGCGTCGGGCCCGTTGCCATGCTTGACGCCATTGAGCGCGTGCGGGCCGCGACTTCCCTGCCCGTTTCCGCGCAACCGAACGCGGGAATTCCGCGGTCCGTGGAGGGTCGGAACATCTATTTGTGTTCGCCGGAGTACATGGCGAGCTACACCAGGAAATTTGTCGCCGCTGGAGTGAAG
>Ga0209056_10001542_pt1 | contig 25370 bp, 21 predicted proteins | sample GraSoiAngelo_114_FD_185876 | JGI IMG/M metagenome (GOLD analysis project Ga0209056, IMG submission 185876) | Grasslands soil microbial communities from the Angelo Coastal Reserve, California, USA - 14_0903_13_40cm (SPAdes) (version 2) | ecosystem: Environmental > Terrestrial > Soil > Grasslands... | reverse complement strand
CGCAGCCCTTCGATCTCCTCACCGCCGTCCCGGCCGCGATTCGCGCCAATCAGCTCGGCTGGGGCGTGCTGAGTCTCGTGATCAGCCACGGGCTTTCCTTCTATTGGAACTACATCAAGAACGGCGAATACCAACGCGCCTCGCTCAACGCCCTGATGGGGCAGCCGTACGGCCGAGTCGTCGTGCTGCACTTGACGGTGCTGTTCGGCGGTTGGGTCGTCATGCTACTCGGATCGCCGCTCTTCGCGCTGGTGTTGCTGGTGGTGCTGAAGACGGCGGCTGACTGGCGCGCGCACCAGGCCGAGCGGCGCAAGTTTGCGCCCGCTTGACGCTTGGCCGCCCGCGGATAGTTTCGCCTTTCCTCTTAGAAGAGCCGTCGCCGTTGTGAAGCGCTTGATCGAAAAACTGAATGGTCCGTGGCACAAGCGGGGGCTGCAAGCCTTCATGGTGATCGTGCTCGCCCATTGGGCCGAGCACTTGGTGCAGGCCTACCAGGTGTACGCGCTCAAGTGGCCGATGCACGAAGCGCGCGGCGTCCTCGGCCAAGCACTCCCGTGGCTCGTGCACTCCGAGGTGCTCCACTACAGCTATGCATTGATCATGCTGGCCGGCATCTGGGCATTCCTGCCCGGCTTCGTCGGCCGCGCGCGGGCCTGGTGGCTGGCGGCGCTGGTGATCCAGTTCTGGCATCACATCGAGCATGCGCTGCTGCAGGGCCAGGTCATCGCCGGACACACGCTGTTCGGCGCTGCCGCGCCGACGAGCATCCTGCAGCTGTGGTTCCCGCGGCTCGAGCTTCATCTCTTCTACAACACCGCAGTCTTCGTCCCGATGATGATCGGCATGTACCATCACCTGTTCCCCAGTGCGCCCGAAGCCGCGCGCATGCACTGCACCTGTTCGCTGCGTCTCCACTCGGCGACGACCTGATCCTCTACCAAAACCCACGGTTGATATGAAACGATCATTGTTGACGTTGCTGGGATCTCAGTAGCACCCGCATTTTTGACTGACGGATGGACCACACCTGGACAACACGACGAACTGGTAACGCTCACCTCCACACTGACGCCTTCTTCGCCCACGTGCTGTCCTGATACCGCGTCGCAAACGCGCGACCCGTCGCCTTCAACGACGCCGGGTCGCCCGTTGCCTTGTACGGCGCGACGCCCGCCCAGTAGAGCGCCTCCGGCGCGGCATCGGTCTGTGGCAGCTTCTCGACGATCTCGCGAAACCGACATTCCGCGTCCGCCCATTTCTGTTGCTGGAAGGCGATCCGCGCACGGCCGAGCATCAATTGCGCAAGTAAATCATCGGCGGGCAGAAAGCCTTCGATCCGATGTTGCTCGATACCGGCGGGATCGAGCAGGAGAATCGTCGGGGTCCACGGCGCCTGGTAGCGTTCACTGTATTGCTTGAACGCCGCCGCGTCGTCCTTCACATGCACGCGGGCAGGTAGAAAATTCTCGGTGACGAAGCCGACAATACGCTCATCCGGCCACACCTCGGCGTCCAGCCGAGCACAGCCACTTCACATCGGCGCGGCGCTGAAATCCAGCAGCACGGGCTTTTGCTGCGCCTTGGCGTCCTTAAGGACTTGATCCACGTCGTGGCGGAAATTGATTTCCATATTGACCTCCTTTCCTTCGTACACCGCTGGGGGGACAGGTGGCGAATAAGACCGGAGCTACCCGAGTCTCGATCCGCGCGGCCGGTGAGAACGACGGTTTTGGACAATACCGCCAAGCGGTAGAAACTCAGGGGGCGTTGCGACCGGACCCCCCCCGGACGCCAGGGGTATCCGCGAGGGATCATGGACCGCCGCACCTTCCTGACCAGCGCTGCGAGCGCCGCCGGCGCTATCGCGCTCGGCTGCCGGCCCACCGGTCCTGATTCGCCGCTCATCACATCCTCATTGGCCGCACTGCCCGACCCCGCCTCGTCCGGGATCGACCATGTGGTCGTTTTCATGATGGAGAACCGCTCGTTCGATCACCTCCTCGGTTGGCTGCCCAGTGCAGACGGACGGCAGGCGGGGCTGACTTACCTCGATGCCGCCGGCGTCCCACACGAGACGTTCCCACTCGCGCCCGACTTCCAGGGCTGTGGCTATAAGGATCCCGATCACTCCTACGCCGGTGGACGGGTGGAATACGACGGCGGAGCGTGCGACGGGTGGCTGCGCGTCAATGACGTGTTCTCGATCGGTTACTACCGCCAGGAGGATCTCGGTTTCCTCGGTCACGCGGTCTTCGATTGGACGTCCTTTGACCGGTACTTCTGCGCGATCCTCGGACCGACGTTCCCCAATCGCATTTACCAACACGCGGCACAGACGGATCGGATCGCCAACACGCCGCAATTGTCGCAGCTCCCCACGATCTGGGACCGCCTCGCCGCGCGGGGACTGGACGGTCGCTACTACTTCACAGATGTCCCGTTCCTGGGTTTGTGGGGCAGCAAGTACGTGCCGATCGGCCGCCCGATCAGCGCCTTCTACACTGACTGCGCGGCCGGGACGCTCCCGCACGTCGCATTCGTCGACGGGAGTTTCCTCCAGGAGCTGACCGGGACAGGAGCCGATGACCATCCGTATAGTGACGTCCGCGCGGGCGAAGCGATGATGAACCGCATCTACGCAGCGGTGACGAGCAGCCCCGCGTGGGGCCGGACGGTGCTCGTAATCAACTTCGATGAGTGGGGCGGATTCTTCGACCACGTCGCACCGCCCACGGCGCCCATTCCGCCGGCCGACCTCGCGGCCGGCGACGCGGATGGCCGGCTCGGCTTTCGCACGCCCACGTTGCTGATCTCACCATTCGCGCGCCGCGGGCAGACGTCGCACGCGCAGTACGACCACACATCCGTGCTCCGCATGATCGAGTGGCGGTGGGGACTGGACCCGCTCACCGTGCGCGATGCAACGGCCAAGAACCTGGCTGATGAGTTGGATTTCACGCAGCCTGATCCGACACGCGGGCCCGTCTACACCGTCCCGGACGTCATCGGCAAGTTTTGCCCGATCTCCCCGACCGACATCGTGACGGCCACTGCGCCGAGTCTCGGGGCACGTGCCTACTGGAGGACGCTACGCGACGTCGCGCGGCGGCATGGGTGGAGAGCCTAGACTTGACTTTTCCCGGCCATGTGGCAATCGTTCCTGCCGAGCGAACAAGCCAGACCGAGTGAGGACCTGGGACAGCGTCTCAGGTCCTTCTTCTTTTGGCCTCGCTCACCGGCGCCGGAAACACAGGTCGCGGCGCACCGCATGGTGACGACGCGCGACGCCGGGAACAGCTTTTAGCACAGGAGTTTCATCAGATGGCACGTATCACCGGTACCGTGAAGTGGTTCAACGACGCGAAGGGGTTCGGTTTCATCACGCCCGAAAACGGCGAGAAGGACTGCTTCGTGCATCACACCGCAATCCAGGCGCAAGGCTTCAAGTCTCTCGCCGAAGGCGAGCGCGTCGAGTTCGAAGTCGTCCAGGGCCAGAAGGGCCCGGCGGCGCAGAACGTCGTCAAGCTCTCGTAACCACCGCGGTACGTTGTAACAGAACGGCGCTCTCTCGAGAGCGCCGTTTTCGTTTGCGGCCCGCTCAGATCGAGGGCCGCGACGCAGGCCGCAACCCCAGCGCCCCGTTCAGCCAGCGCACGAGCGGCAGCATGAGCCGGAAGTCTTTCTCGAGGCCGTCCGCCAGGCGCGGCGACAGGACTTGCCGGTCGCTGAGCTGCCGCCCGATCGTAAAGGATTGATAGCGGAGCCACCGCGCCGCCGGATGGTCCTCGCTGAACCCCCGCGGCATCCGCTTGAGCATCGCTTCGTCATCGAGACCACCGAACCGGCGGCGCGCCGCGGCACTTTCAATGATCCGCCCGAACGCCTTAGGATCGTCGGCGATCGCGTCGCGGATCTTGTCCAGCGCCGGCCGCGGCGGCATCCAGATCCCCGCCCCCACGAACGACTTCCTGGGCTGAAGATGAAAATACAGACCGGCGCTGCCCGCCTCGGCGTCGCCGCCCACCCGATGGTCCGCCGCGCTGTGCCGGAACCAGCACGCCGCATGCGTCTTGTACGGCGACTTGTCCTTCGAGAAGCGGATGTCGCGATTTATCCGGAACATCGACCGCTTCGGGTCCCCCGTCAGCTCGGGTGCAAACCGCGCGAAGCGGACGTCCATTTCCTCGATGAGCGCGCGCATCGGCGCGCGGACGTCGGCCTCGTACTCGTCCCGGTGCGCCTCGAACCACGGTTTCTTGTTGTTGCGGGCGAGGTCGCGGAGAAAGCGCAGCGACGCGGCGGTGAATGGCATGGTGCCCCCTCAGCGCGATCGCGCCACTTCGTACAGGTACTCGACGTACGATCGCACCGCGCCGTCGATCCCCTGCACCTTCGGATTCGTCGGCTCGATGACGTAGTACTCGTCCGGCGCGTGCGCCCCGCTCCCATGGCCCAGCCCGAAGTGGCCCGCGGCCAGCTTCAACGGCTCACCGGTGAAGACGTAGCCGGGCCAGGAGCCCGCGTTGCGCGGCAGCAGAATCGGCTCGATGCGCGAGCGCCGGTACACGGCCTCCTGCGCCCGGATCACCATCGCGTCGCGCGCCGTGCTGGTGGGATCGTAGCCGCCCGTCATGTTGACCTCGATGTCTCCAAACCCGCGCTTGGCGAGGTGCGCCTTGAGCGCCGCGAGCGCGTCGGCGGCGGTCATGTCCGGCACCAGCCGCAGGTCGAGCTTCGCCACCGCCCGATGCGGCAGAATCGTCTTGCCGCCGGGCCCCGTGTAGCCGCCGACCAGTCCCTCGATGTTGACGGTGGGACGGGACATCAGCATCTCGAGCGCCTCCGTCCAGCTCGCGTCGTGCGTCCACCGCTGCACGCCGAGCTGCTGCTTCGCCGCGGCTTCATCGAGCCGCGCGGCCGCGGCCGCGATCATGGCCTTTTCGTCCGCAGCGAGCGGCCGAGCCTTATCGGCGAAATTGTCGATCGCGGGATCGTTGCCGTCGGGCGATACCAGCGTCGCGAGTGCCTCCACGAGGTGCCAGGCGGGGCTGTCGACTCTGGCTTTATTGCTCGAATGAATGTCGGCGCGCGGCCCGCGGCCCCAGCGCTCGCCGCTCGACACCAGCTCGCACTCGATTACGCCCTTGGCGCCCAGCGTGATGGTGACCTGGCCGTCGAGCCCCTGCGCGGCCGTCGGCATGAAGATGCCGGCGCACCGCTGCAAGGCCGCGAGCACCTCGGGCCGGCGGACGATCTGCGGGAAATGCGGCGACCCGATCTCCTCTTCGCCCTCGGCGACGAGCACGAGATTGACCGGGAGCTTGCGGCCCGCGCCCCTGATGGCATGCAGGGCGGCGAGGAACGTGGCCTCGGGGCCCTTCTGGTTCACCGCACCGCGCCCCATCACGACCTTGCCCAGGCCGGCTTTGTCCACGAGTGCGGCGTCCCACGGCGGCGAGGACCATTCTGCGGGATCGACCTGTTTAACGTCGTACATGAAGTACAGGCCGAGCGTTTTGGGCGCGCCCGCGTCGAGCGTCGCGAAGATGCCCGGCTGGCCGTCGCTCGGGACCCTCGTGACCTGCTGGAAGCCCGCCTCGCGCAGCATCCGCATCGTCAGCTCGCAGCCTTCGTTCATACCTAGGGTTTCGGCGGCGATCGACGGCTGGCGCATCCACGCCTGGAGCCGTTGCACCGCCTCGTCGTGGCGCTGGGTGATCTGGGCGTAGATGGGGGCGAGATCGGACTGTTGCGTCCAAATGTGAGACGGGAGGGCGAGCGCGGCAGCAGCGGTTGTTGTGTCCTGGAGGAAGACTCGGCGATTGATCATGATGGGCCCCTCGCGCATGTCAGGTTTTTGTTTGTGTGCCAGCAATTCTGTGATGGTTCGCGCGCGTCCGCGAGGGGGCCGCCTAGCGCCGCCCGCGCAATTTGGACAAAATCCACGCCTCCTCAAAACTGGAGCCGTACGATGCAGTCCCGAGCCTACGCCCTCATACTCACTATCGCCGTTCTGCCCGGGGCGCTCGTCGCGCAGGCGACGGCCGCCACGGCCGCTGCCCCCGCCCCTTCGACGAGTCCCGTCACCGACGCGCTGCGTGCGGTGCAGCAGCGCTCCGCTCGCAACCTGATCGCCGCCGCCGAGGCCATGCCGGCGGACAAGTACAACTATCGTCCCACACCGGCGCAGATGAGCTTCGCGGCGATCCAGGTGCACCTCGCCAACGAAGGGAACGACGTCCTCTGCGGCAAGAGTGCCGGCATCGAGGTCCCGCAGCGCGCGAAGGTAGACACCACCGCGACCAAGGAGCAGCTCGTCGCACGGCTTAAAGAGACCTTCGCGTTTTGTGAGCAAGCCTTTGCGAAAATGGACGACTCGAAGCTGGCCGAACCGGTCGCGATGTTCGGCATGAACATGACGCGGGCGATGGCGGTGCTGATCACGGTCGGCGACTGGGCGGATCATTACAGCCAGGAGGCGAATTACCTGCGCCTCAACGGCCTGCTGCCGCCCACGGCACAGCACCGCATGTAGCGGAAACGGGCAGGCCGGCGCGCCCGCCGGCCTGCCCGGCAGCACCCCGCCGACCCTCTTGCGGCGGTGGCAGCCTGACGGTATACCGGTGCACCATGACACGCATGCGTTGGGCGGTAGCCTGGGCGGCCATCCTGGTGGCGGGGTCGGCCTGCAGTCATCGCGCGCAGCGAGGCGGTGGGCCGGCGGCGGATTACAATACGCTCACCGCGGAGGAGCTCAGCCAGCGTCCCTTCTACTCGGTGTACGAGGCGATCGCGGCGTTGCGACCCAATTGGTTCAGTCTCCGCGGACCGACGGGCGCTGTTCAGGTCTATGTCGATGACAACCACCTGGGCGGCGTCGAGATGCTCCGCACGATTCGCATCCCCAGCGTCGAGGTGATTCGGCATATCGACGGTATTCAAGGGGCGGCCCGGTACGGGATGGGCCACGAAGCGGGAGTCATCCTCGTCAAGACCCGGGCCACGGGTGGTTGAGATCTCTCTCGCCGGCTGATGGAAGTCATCGTTCAGCGAGACTACGCGCAGATGAGCAAGGTGGCGGCGCAGATCGTCGCCGAATTGCTCAACACCAAGCCGAACGCCGTGCTCGGCATGGCGACGGGATCCACACCCCTGGGGCTCTATCAGGAGCTGGTGCGGCTGCACGAGAAGGAGCAGCTCGACTTCTCGCGCGTCACGACGTTCAACCTCGACGAATACGTCGGCCTGCCCGGGAATCACCCGCAGAGCTATCACTACTTCATGCACGAGCACTTTTTCCGGCACGTGAACATCCCGGCGCACAACATCAACATTCCGTCCGGCACCACCAGCAATTATCCCGCCTTCTGCGAATGGTATGAAAAGCGCATCACGGAGTGCGGGGGCATCGACCTGCAGATCCTCGGCATCGGCACCGACGGGCACATCGGGTTCAACGAGCCGACGAGCTCCCTGAGCTCGCGCACGCGGCTCAAGACGCTGTCCAAGCAGACGATCGACGACAATGCGCGATTCTTCGAGCGCCGCGAGGACGTGCCGGTGTATGCGATCACGATGGGGGTCGGCACGATTCTCGAGGCGCGCCAGCTGATCCTCGTGGCGAGTGGCAAGACGAAAGCGAAGGCGATCGCGCAGGCGGTCGAGGGGCCGGTGACCAGCATGGTCACGGCCAGCGCGCTGCAGCTGCACCGGGACGCGGTCGTGATCGTGGACGAGGAGGCGGCGGCCCGGCTGACGATGCGCGATTACTACGAGTTCATCTACGCCGCCAAGCCTGCGGCGCCGAGATCGTGAGCGCGCATCCCATCATTCGGGTCCAGCACGTCGTCAAGTCGTTCGGGAAGGTGACGGCGGTCAACGACGTCTCCTTCGACGTCCGAGCCGCTGAGATCTTCGCGTTTCTCGGCCCGAACGGCGCCGGCAAGACCACCACCATCAAGATGCTCACGACGCTGCTCCACCCCACGAGCGGCGCGCTCGAGCTCGACGGGCTGGATCCAACAAAACATCAGACGGAGGTGCGGCGGCGCTTCGGCGTCGTGTTCCAGGATCCGAGTCTCGACAGCGAGCTCACGGCGTGGGAAAACATGGATATCCACGGCGTCCTGTACCATGTGCCGCGCCAGATCCGGCGGGAACGGTCCGAGACCCTGCTCACGATGTTCGAGCTATGGGACCGGCGCGCGGATCTGGTGAAGACATTCTCGGGCGGGATGAAACGCCGCCTCGAGATCGCGCGCGGGCTGCTGCACACCCCCAAGGTGTTGTTCCTCGACGAGCCGACGCTCGGCCTCGATCCGCAGAGCCGCAATCAGATGTGGACCCTCGTGCGCAACCTCAATAAAGCCGAAGGGGTCACCGTATTTCTCACGACCCACTACATGGACGAAGCCGACCGCGTGGCCGATCGCATCGCGGTGATCGACCACGGGCGCATCGTCGCCACCGGGTCGTCGGCGGAGCTCAAACAGCAGACCGGCACCGATTCGCTCGAAGCGGCCTTCCTCAAGCTCACCGGTACCACGATTCGCGACGAGAGCGCCACCGCCGCGGACCAGATGCGGCAGGTGTCCCGCGTATGGAGGCGCTAGCCGCATGAGCGTCATCTACGTCCTCTGGCTGCGGGAGGTGAAGAAGTACCTGCGCTCGCGCGTCCAGATCGTCGCGTCCCTCGGCTCGCCGCTCATGTACCTGGGCGTGCTCGGCTTCGGGCTGGGCCCCGTATTCCAGCGCGCCGGCGAGGGCAAGTACCTCCAGTTCATGGCGCCCGGCGTGATCGGCATGACGGTGCTGTTCACCGCCATGTTCTCCGGGATCGCCATGCTGTGGGACCGCCAGTTCGGATTCCTGAAGGAGACGCTCGTCGCCCCGGTGCCGCGCCTCCTGATCATGGTCGGCCGCACGCTCGGCGGCGCCACCGTGGCGGTGCTGCAGGGCGCGCTGATTTTCGCGGTGACGCTCATCGCGGGGTTCCGCCCGGCGAGTCTCCTCGCGGTGCCGCTCGCGTTTCTGGTGATCGCGCTGATCGCCGTGATCTTCTCGGCGCTGGCGACCGCGATCGGGTCGAGCATCAAGGAGATGCAGGGATTCCAGATGGTGATGAACTTCCTCGTGATGCCGCTCTTCTTTCTCTCCGGCGCGATTTACCCGCTCGAGGGGCTTCCCAAAGTCCTCGCGGCGTTCACGCGCGTCGATCCGCTCACGTACGGCGTCGACGGCGTGCGCGGCGTGCTGATCGGGAGAGCGCATTTCGGCGTCGCCTTGGACGTTGCCGTGCTCCTGGCGGTGGGGGTCCTGTTCGTGCTCTTCGGTGCGTGGCGCTTTTCAAAACTCGAGGCTTAACGTGCTGCTTCTCACCCTAATCATCCTGGCTCAGGCCCCCGCCACAAGACGGGCCATTGTCTATACCACGGCCGAGAGCACCAGCTACCGGTTGACGGCCACCGACACCGTGATGTTCAGGCCGATGGAACCGACCTCGGAGGGGAAGATCTACGTTTTCATCGACCCGCGGAAAACGTTCCAGCCGCTGATTGGCATCGGCGGGGCGCTGACCGATGCCGCAGCCGAGACGTTCGCGAAGCTGCCCGCGGCCCGGCAGGATGAACTGATCGCGGCGTATTACAGCCGCGACCGCGGGATCGGGTATACGCTGGGTCGGACCAACATCAACAGCTGCGACTTCTCGAGCGACATGTACACCTACGTGACGGAAGGCGACTCGGCGCTGACTTCCTTCTCCATCGCACACGACCTGCGCTACAAGATCCCCCTGATCAAGCGCGCGATGGCGGCGAGCGGCAACCGGCTCAAGCTGTTTGCCAGTCCCTGGAGCCCGCCCGCGTTCATGAAGGACAACAACGACATGCTGCACGGCGGCCACCTGCGCCCCGAGTACGCGCATGCCTGGGCGCGCTATTACACGAAGTTCATCGAGCACTACCGGCAAGCAGGCGTGCCGGTGTGGGGCATCACGATTCAGAACGAGCCGATGGCCACGCAGACGTGGGAATCATGCATCTACCAGGCGGCGGATGAGCGGGACTTTCTCAAGAACCACCTCGGTCCGGCGTTATGGGGGCAGGGATTGCCCGACGTCAACATCATCGTCTGGGACCATAACCGGGACCTCATCATCCAGCGGGCGCTGGCGATCTTCGACGATTCGGCGGCGGCGCGCTACGCGTGGGGCGTCGGATTTCACTGGTATGAAGACTGGTCGGGCGGGACGCAGATGTACAACAACGTGGCGCTGGTGAATCGTCTCTATCCCCGCAAACACCTGCTCTTCACGGAAGGGACGCCGGCGAACTTCGACTCCACGGCGTACGGCCGCTGGAGCCTCGGCGAGGCGTACGGCCGGTCCATGATCAACGATTTCAATTCTGGGGCCGAGGGGTGGACGGACTGGAATATTCTGCTGGATGAGCGCGGCGGTCCCAACCATGTCGGGAACTTCTGTATGGCCCCGATTCATGCGGATACCCGCACCGGCGCACTGATCTACACGAACTCCTACTACTACATCGGCCACTTCTCGAAATTCATCCGCCCCGGCGCCAGACGGATTCTGGCGGCGCCGAGCCGCAGCATGCTCCTCACCACCGCGTTCGTGAACCCGGACGGAACGGTCGTCGTGGTCGTCATGAACCCGACGGCCAAGGGGGGAGACTACAACGTCGTCGTCGGCGCCACATCAGTGGCGGTCAATTCGCGGCCACATTCCATCCAAACGGTGGTATTCTGACGGAGAACACGTCCATGGCCATGCAGCGCCTGTGCCGAGCGGTTCTGTCCGCGATTGTTCTGCTAACGCCCGCCATAGCAGCGCAGAATCCCGAGCGGGCGGGTGGGACACCGGTTCGCGACGCCCGCGTGGGATTGCGCGCAGGCTGGTGGGACGCCGCGCAGGCCGCGTGGAACATGCGCCTGGTCTCAACGAGCCGGCCCCCCGCGGAGTTCATTCCGACCGAGCCCGGCGACTTCGATTACATGAACTCGGACGTGGCGTTCAAAGGGAATTACGTAATCCAGGGCAACTTCCAGGGCTTCTCGGTATGGGACATCACAGATCCCTTCCACCCACGATTGGTCCACGCGGAACGCTGCCCCGAACAGCAGAACGATGTGTCGGTGTACCGGAATCTGCTGTTCCTGTCAGGCGAGTCGCAGAACGGGCGCGTCGATTGCGGGACCCAGGGCGTGCAGGAGCCCGTCAGCCCGGAGCGCTTCCGCGGCGTGCGCGTCATCGACATCAGTGACCCGACGCACCCGCGCATTCTGGCGAACGTGCAGACGTGCCGCGGCTCGCACACGCACACGCTCGTGACCGATCCCAAAGACACGAGCGCCGTCTACATCTATGTCTCCGGTCAGGCGCCCGTTCGGCCGGCGGAAGAGCTGGCAGGCTGCTCCGGGGCGCTGCCGGAGCAGGACACCGCCTCGGCGCGATTCCGGATCGACATCATTCGCGTCCCCCTGGCCCATCCCGAAGCCTCCGGAATTGTGAGCCGGCCACGGATCTTCGACGCCCTGGTGGACCCGCCGAGACACGGCGCCAACCCGACCGACTCCGCCACCGCACAGCGCCTCGCGGACTCGGCCCAGGCCACGGGCGCCTACGTCATCAGGTTCCAGGGATCGCCTATCGTCCTGCCGCCCCAATTCGTGAAGCCGATGCTCGACAGTGTCGCGAAGGGCAACGGCAGAACGGCCCCCAACGGCGCCGACAGCGCCGCGCTGCGCGGCGTGATCCAAAAGATCATCGACGACGAGTTTCTCGCGCCGATGGGTCCCGGGGGCGTACGGCACGGCCCCGATCAGTGCCACGACATCACGGTCTACCCGGAGAGGGGGGTGGCGGGTGGCGCCTGCGCCGGCTACGGGCTGCTGCTCGATATCCGGGATCCGGCTCATCCCGTTCGTCTCGCGGCTGCCTCGGACTCCAACTTCGCCTACTGGCATTCGGCGACGTTCAACAACGATGCCAGCACGGTGATCTTCACCGATGAGTGGGGCGGTGGCGTGGCGCCGCGCTGCCGCGCGACCGACAAGCCGCAGTGGGGCGCCGACGCGATCTTCACGGTCGCCAACAAGCGTGCCCTCACCTTCCAAGGCTACTACAAGGTGCCGGCGCCACAGACGACCACGGAAAACTGCGTCGCGCACAACGGCAACCTGATTCCGGTCCCGGGCCGCGACATCATGATCCAGGGGTGGTATCAGGGCGGCGTGTCGCTATTCGATTTCACCGATCCCACGCGTCCCACCGAGATCGCGTACTTCGATCGCGGGCCGATGGACTCGACCAAGCTGGAGATGGCGGGGAGCTGGTCGGCGTACTGGTACAACGGCTACATCTACAGCACCGAGATCTCGCGCGGGCTCGATGTGCTCGAGCTGCAGCCGAGCGCGCTGCTTACCCAGAACGAGATCGACGCCGCGAAGTTGGTGAAGGTCGCATATCAGAACGTCCAGGATCAACAGCACATGACCTGGCCGGCGAGCTTCGTCGTGGCACGCGCGTACCTCGATCAGCTCGAGCGCTCGCGCGGCCTCGCGGCCGGCCGCATCGGCGCGGTCCGAACGGCACTCGCGAGCGCGGAGCGGGCAACCGGCCAGGGCCGGCGGGCGGCGCTCGCCACGCTCGCCACCGGGCTCGAGCGGGATGCCGCGAGCGCCGTGGATGGAGCGAAGGTGCGGGTGCTCGCGGGGGTGGTGCGGGCGCTCGGGCGGTAGCACTTCGTGACGCCCTGAAACAACCATTTTCCCGGTTGCGTCATCCAACGAGGAAACCACCCGGGATTCTCAATGCTGTTTGGGTTGCCGCTCCTTGCCGCCGTCACGCTTGCCAGCCAGTCTCCCGATGCCTCCCCGACACAGCGTCGGGGGGACCCGCCAGCGCTTCCGGCGAAGAGCGTCACCGCAACCCACTCCGCGCAGCCGCCGATCATCGACGGGCGCGACGACGACGCCGTGTGGCGCCAGGCAACGCCCATCACCGAATTCCAGGAGTGGCGACCGAGCGAGGGCGGAGCGCCGAAACTGCCGACGGAAGCGAAGGTCGCCTATGACGCGGGCAACCTCTACGTCTTCGTGCGCGCCTTCGATCCGCACCCCGACAGCATCATCACCGTCCTCGCACGCCGCGACTACTTCACGCCCTCCGACATGGTCTGGCTGTTCCTCGACTCCTATCACGACCGGCGCACCGGCTTCGAATTCGGGGTCAACCCGTCGGGCGTGAAGCTGGATGCGCAGATCTACAATGACGGCAACGAAGACTTCGCCTGGGACGCGGTGTGGGACGTCGCGACGCGCATAGACTCTCTCGGCTGGACGGCGGAGTTCCGGATCCCGCTGTCACAGCTGCCGTACGGCCGGCAACGGAGCCACACCTTCGGCTTCACGGTGGATCGCGATCTGTACCGCTACTCGCAGCGTGTGAGCTGGCCCCTCTTCCGGCAATCGCAGGCCGGGTTCGTGTCGCAGTTCGGCGAGATCACCGGCCTGGACAACCTCGAGGCGCCGCGCCGGCTCGAGGCCGCGCCATATCTGGTGACCAAGAACGTTTCCCAGATCAGCGCCAATACCCTCGGCCGCACCCAGGATGTCACCGTCGGTGGCGACCTGAAGTACCTCGTGGCATCGAACCTGAAGCTCGACGCGACGATCAACCCCGACTTCGGCCAGGTCGAGGCCGACCCCGGCGTGCTCAACCTTTCGGCATTCGAGACATTCTTTCAGGAGAAACGGCCGTTCTTCGTCCAGGGCGCTGGACAGTTTCAGTGGAACGTCAACTGCACGGCGGTCAACGATTGCTCGACGGGTGAAGGACTCGTCTACTCACGACGCATCGGACGCGCACCCGAATTGTCCGGAGTCTACTCCGACACCACGTCTCCGGCGTTTACGACGATCCTCGGCGCCGCGAAGCTCACCGGCCGCCTGCCGGGCGGCCTGACGATCGGCGCGCTCGATGCCGTGACCGGCCATGAGGTCGGCGCGGGAGGCGTGACGATCGAACCGGCGACGAATTACGGCGTCGTACGGTTGCGGCAGGACCTGCGCGGCGGCGAGAGCAGCATCGGCGGCGTCGTGACCGCCGTCAACCGGCACAACGACTCGTGGAGCACACCCTACCTGCATTCGAGCGCGTACGTGGGAGCCCTGGACTTCCGCCACCGCTTCCCCGGCGGCCATTACGAGCTGTCGGGCGCGGTCGACTGGAGCCGCGTAGCCGGCAGCGCACAGGCCATCACGCAGACGCAGCAAGAGGCGACGCACTATTACCAGCGCCCTGACGCATTGCGGTTCGACTCGACGCGCACGTCGCTGTCGGGAGACGACGAAATGATGCAGTTCGGCAAGGTGAGCGGGAAACTGCTCTTTCAGACGAACGTCGAGCGCCGCTCTCCCGGTTTCGAGACCAACGACCTGGGGTATCTGCGTCGCGCCGATCAACTGGCGTGGAGCACGTGGGCGGGTTTCTTCGACCGCCATACGCGCAAGCTGTATCAGCGCTTCCAGTGGAATTTCAACTGGTGGCAGTACTGGACGACCAACGGGCTTCCCGAGGAGCGCGCGTTCAACACGAACACGCACACCACGTTCAACAACACTTGGTCGCTCCACTTCGGCGGGACGATAGGGCAGCTCGGCACGACGTATTGCTACGACTGCGCGCGCGGCGGGCCGGCGGTCCGGCAGGATTCCTACATCTCCCCCTGGCTGGGCATCAACGGCGACGACCGCAAGATGATCGTCCCGTACCTGTGGTTCAACTGGTTCCGTGGGAATGGCGGACGTTCACGCAGTTTCAGCTTCTCGCCGGAGCTCGACTTCAAGATCGCCTCACGCGTGACCGCGGCGATCTCGCCGAGCTACTCGCGCAGTACAAACGACGTCCAGCCGCGCGGCCCGCGGACGGACACGCTCAATGTTACACACTACCTGTTTGCGCATCTCGAGCAGAAGCAGCTCGGGCTGACGGCGCGCTTCACCTACCCGTTCAATGCGAACATGTCCCTGCAAGTCTATGCCCAGCCGTTCATCTCGAAGGGGACGTTCAGCAATGTTCGAGAGCTCTCGGCGTCGCCGCGCGCCAAGGACTATGCGAGCCGCTATCAGCCATACCCGATCAGCATCGGCGGTTTCAACTTCAAGCAGTTCCGCTCGAACGTCGTGTTCCGCTGGGAATATCGGCCCGGATCGACGCTATTCGTCGTGTGGAGTCAGGGCCGTCAGCGATCGGCGGGGGCCGAGGGGACGCAAAGCTTCAGCGGCGACCTGAGCGACCTGTTCAATCTCCAGCCGAACAACGGCTTCCTGGTGAAGTTGTCGTACTGGATCAACCGCTAGGCGTCGCGCGGCTCACGGCCCTCCGCACGCCGGCGCCGTCAGCGCACGCGTCGCCGCTGGGATCGGCTTCAGATTGTTGCGCGTGAGCTCGGCGTTGAACGCAGCGAGCGACGCGCCGTTGATGCCCGTCCACGTCGTCACCGCGTTCTTCAAGTCCGTGCACGCAGCGACGTAGGCGCGCTGCATTGCCGCAGTTGGCGCCAAGTCGCCGTTCTCGAGCGTGTTGATCTGGTTTCCCAGATTCCCGTTCACCCGGACGAATGTCGGCGCCGGCGCCGGGCCGCCGCCGAACCCACCGAACCCGCCTCCCCCGCGCTCCAGATTGCCGCCCACCGCGGCCAGCGTCGAATCGAACGCTTTCGCAGCCGGTAGCGCCGTATCCGCTGCGACCAGCGCGCGCATCGCCGCGACCTGCTGGTAGCCGTCCCAGGAGAGCTGCATGGCGGCCACGATCTTCGTCTGCAAGCCGTACTGCGCGTGCACGTCGGCAACGGTCGCGGGAGAGCGCGGATCGTTTACGACGGTCACGGGCTGCCTGTAGGTCTTGCCGGCGGCGGTGAACCGCAGCGTGTACACGCCCGGCGGCACGAGCGGCCCCTCGGGCGACGGGGGCGTGAGGCCCGGATTCGCGTTGATCTCGAACGAATGCGAGAACGCCGGCGGGTCGTCGGTGCGCAGATCCCAATTCACGCGGTTCAACCCCACCGCGGTGGGCAGCCGCAGCGGCGGCGCGATCCACCAGTTGGGCTCGGGCGGCTGCTCTGCTTCCTTGACCGGCGCGATCACGGCGCTCGTCATGTGGCGCACGACCGCGCCGCCGGCATCGAGCACATCCAGAGTAATGTCCCCCGCGGGCTGCGCCGCCAGCCAGTAATAGATCAGGGCTCCATCGGGCGCGTTCAGCGCGTGCGGCACCTCGGGTTGGAACGGCGTGTCCGCACCGACGTTGCGGCGCACGCGCACGGCGTCCCCGGGGGCGAAGAGATGGACGGCCTCGTTCGCCGCGGCCGGCGTGATCTGGCGCAGCGGCGAAATATCGTCGAGCACCCAGATGCCGCGACCGTAGGTGCACACCACCACGTCGTTGCCGTGCACCACGATGTCGCGATAGGAGCTGTTGGGCAGGTTGAGCTGCAGCGACTGCCAGTTGTCGCCGTCGTCGAACGAGACGTACATGCCGCTCTCCGTGCCCGCGAACAACAGCCCCGCCTTCTTGGTGTCGTTGCGGATCACGCGGGCGAAGCTGCCACTGGGCTGATCGGTGGGCAGGCCCGTCACGATCGGCGTCCATGTCTTGCCGTAGTCGCGCGTGCGGAACAGATACGGCTTGTAGTCGCCCGTGCCGTGCAGGTCCACGGAGGCGTAAGCGGTCGCGGCATCGAAGTGCGACGCGTCGATCGCCTGGACGTCGGCGCGGGTGGGGTTGGGCAGGCCGGGGATGGTCACGTCCTGCCAGGTCTTGCCCTCGTCCGTCGTCAGCTTGATCAGGCCGTTGCCCGTGCCTACCCAGATGACGCCGCGCTTGACGGTGGACAGAGCCATCGACTGGATCGCGCCGCCGATGGGTGACCCCGGCGCGCCGCGTCCGCGCAGGCTGTCGGGCGGCGGCGCGACGTCCTTGGGGTACCCCAAGTCGGGCGACAGCTTGGTCCAGTGCATGCCGCCGTCGGTCGTCGCCATCAGGAACTGGAAGCCCGCGATCAGCTCGTGCCGGTTCCACGGCGCGAACGCGAGGGGCTGCGAGATAGTCGTGCGGCCGTACAGCTGGGGATCGAGGTTGGGACTCACGTTGATCCACTGCTCGCTCGGGTAGGTGATCTTCAAAATCCCCGAGCCCGACGCGTAGACGATGTTGGGGTTCAGCGGATCGGCAATCGTCGTGCCCCACTCCCAACCGGGTACAGGGTTCCAATCGAGCGGCGTGACGGCTCCCTGGTTGCCGCGGCTCCGCGTGCGGATCGCGCCCGCGTCCTGCTGCGACCCGTACACCCAGTAGGGATACGAATTGTCGACGGTGATGTGATAGATCTGGTCGGTGGACTGATTGAACCAAGAGCTCCAGGTGGCTCCGCCGTCCAAAGTCACCACCGCTCCCTGATCGAGCCCCATGAGCATGCGCTGGCCGTTGGTGGGGTCGATCCACATTTGCTGCGGGTCGTCGCCGCCGGGCGCGCCCTTGAAGCCGGTGAAGGTGTTGCCGCCGTCGGTGGACTTGTACATCGCCGTGTTGACCGTGTAGACGACGTCGGGGTTCTGGGGATCGACGTAGACGCCGCAGTTGTAGCCGCCCTGGCCGTTGGCGATGCGGCGGTCGGAAGCGTCCATCTGCCGCCACGTCGTGCCGCCGTCGTCGGAGCGGTACAGGCCGAAGTTGCCGATCAGGAACATGCGCTGCGCGTCGGTATTCATCGCCACGGCGACGTACGTGCGGCCGAAGAGTCGCGGCAAACCGCCCCCGGTGATCTCATGCCACGTCAGGCCTTTGTCGGTGGACTTGAACAGCTTGGTCTGTGTGGGTCCCGTCTGCGGCGCTCCTCCACCCGGACCGCCGGCCGCAGGGACAACGAGAGGACCGGTCGGCGGCGGGTTGAAGTGCCGCTGGCTGACAGCAAGGATCACCTCGGGGTGGTCGTAGGCCCAGGCGAGCCGCTGCAGGCCGGTCGTGTCGTCCACGTACAGCGTCTTGGTCCACGTCTGGCCGCCGTCGGTGCTCCTGAACACGCCGCGCGTCTCGCTTTTCTTGTGGGCGTCGCCCAGTGCCGCGATGAGCACGAGGTTGGGATCCTTGGGCTCGACGAGCATCGAGGGGATCTGCTTGGTGTCGTCGAGACCCAGGTGGTGCCACGTCTTGCCGGCGTCGGTCGACTTGTAGACGCCGTTGCCGTCGTTGAAGAAGTTGATGGCGTCGCCCATGCCGACGTAGACAACGTTGGGGTCGGAGGGAGCTACGGCCACAGCTCCTACTGACGAGACAGCCGTCAGCCCATCGAGGATCGGAGTCCAGGTTTCGCCGGCGCTGGTCGTTTTCCAGACGCCGCCTAGGGGCAGTCCGATGTAGAAGGTGCCGGGCTGGCCGATGACGCCGGAGACGGCGGAGATGCGGCCGCCGCGGAACGGACCCAGGTTCCGCCAGACCATGCCGGAGAGGAGGCCGGGGGCGATGGGGTCGGGTTTGGACGCGGGGACAGCGAATGTGCCGAGGGCGACGAGTAGAACGGTTGTGCGTGCCAACATGGTGGACGAACTCTCAGGTTGGGGATGTGGCGGCCCCTAATGATACCCTTTCAGCGCGCGACCCGCGCGGCGAGGACATATGCCAGGTTCGCGGTGCCATCCATGATCGGCTCGTTGGTGGAATAGTCCCCGACGTCGTCGTGGTACACGATGAAACCGGTATTGAAGGGAGCGTATTCGTCCGCCTCGAGCAGGCGGATCCCGCGTAGATTCGCGAAGATCGAACGATACACGGGGCCGTCGACGAGGCCGCCGGTGAGCTGCAGGTGCAGCTGCTCCGCAACCACCGAGTGGGGGGTCCGGGGATAGTTGTCGCCGAGACCGATGACCATGGACACGCCCCAGGGGTTGGTGCCGAACAGCCAGTCGAGCGCGGCGGTCTCGTACTCGAGGTAGGTCGAGTCGCCGGTCATGCGACGATAAAACGTGGCCTCGGTGGCGAACGACGCCAGCAGATTGTTCGAGCACCATATAAAAGGAATGCCGATGCGGAAGCCGTTGCGCGCGCGGCCCGCGACCGCCTCGAGACCGCGCCGGTAGTACTCGGCGACGAGTCGTTTCGCGCTGTCGGGTCCTGTTCGCCAAATCTCGTAGTGGCCGTTGTTGTGCCAGGGATACCATTGATAGTGCCGCGCCGTGTCCTGTCCCATCCACCGGCTCACCGGCTCGAGCGCGGCGTACTGGAGCGCGGCGTTGAAATACGTCCACACGCGGGTCAGCGTGTAGAGTTCGACGGCGCCGAGCTCCATGTCGTCCGCCCAGTCGTCCTCTTCATAGAAGTACGGCGACCGCGCAGGCGCCGTCTGACACACGCCGGGATGCGCAGCGCCGAGCGCGTAGACCGCTCGCGCGCGCTCGGCGAGCCGGCGGGCGAATGCGCTGTCGCGCTCCGTGAACGCCCCGGCGCCGAGCGCGAATGCGGCGGCGTACTTCCCGGCCGTCGACGCGAGACCGGTCGAGCGGTTCTTGTTCTCGAACAGCCCCTGGGGTTTCCCGGTGCACGGGTATACCGGGCGCTTCCCTCCCCGCCCCCACCCATAGTCTGCCGAATCGTTGACGGGCAGGTCCCAGAAGGTGTGATCGCGATCGTCTGCCAGCTGGTTCAGGAGCAGGTCGTCTTCGGGATACATCTTGAGCAGCCACGCGAGCCCCCAACGCGCCTCATCGAGGACGTCGGGGATCCCGTTCGCGCCGGGAAGACCGTTCGCCTGAAACCGGTCGGCGAACGCCTCCGGATGATCCCGGTACGCGAGCAGCAACATCGTCGTCGCGTGCGCGGTCGTGGCGCCGTACTGCAGATAGTCCGACGCGTCGGCCCAGCCGCCGCTCACGGGAATGAACTCGCCCGTGCGCGTCGGATGATCGACGAGCACGCCGTCGCTCCGCTGATGGACGGAGTCATGGAAGACGGGGTTGTAGCCAGAGCGCTGCTCCCGCAGATAGGCGAGGAGCGAGTCCGCCGCGCCGCGGTAGACGTCGTCCGCGATCCGCAGGGGCGGCGAGGTCACGCCCGCCGCCACGATTCGATAGACGCCAGGCCGCCGGAGCGCGGAGAAATCGAGCCGATATGTGACCGCGCAGGGTCCGAACGAGCCGGCCTCGGTCGCGTCTCGGGGACCAAAAACCGTCCGGTTGCGCTCGTCGGTGATCCACAAGCCCTCGATCCTGTACGGCTCGAGCGCGCACAGCACGGCCACCTTCCGCGCGGCGGGCTGGTAGCCGAGCTGATTGATGCGGATCGTGACGCTGGTGCTTCCCTGCGGGGCGGCGGCGGGACCACCACGTCGCGCTGGGTGGCACGACGCCCCGAGCGCGACGAGGAGGAGCGCGGCTTTCAGTCGCTGAAACAACCGACGAGCGAGTACAGCCCTGCGACAGTCCCAGCGCCTCGGAGCGCGGCTGTCCCTAGCCCTCGGCCGGGCGCTCCCGCATAGAAGTGCCCGACGCTGGGACCGACGATCAACCCGGTGAGGAACAGGCCTGCCCCCGTCCCATTGCCGAGCGCAACACCAGCGAGCATCGGCCCCGTCGTTGACGCAGCGGACAACAAGAACGCTGTTCTGGGGGACTTCCGGGTGGGCGGGGCGACGGCACGGACCGGTTGCGGAGCCGTACGCCTCGACCTGCCGAAGGACCACGACGCCACAAAGCCGTACCTGCCGTGCCGCGGGTCCAGGCGCGGGACCACCGCGACGTGCCGCTCGTTGTAGCGACGCGCGGACGCGGGCGCCGTGGCGATGTCGAACACCGCCAACCCCGTCACCGCGACCGCCGACACAAGGAAGGCACCTCCGCTGCAGTCTTGCGCCAAACTCGTAGCCCGTGCCTCCTCGCCACCGAACAAGAGAAGGAGGGTCGCCAGACGAAGAGTCATGGACCCATCGTGGCCCTCGGCACAGGGCGTGTCAAGGGGAGCGTGGTGGAGCCGGACTTTTCCCAGTTCACAAACAGAAAACCGCCGGGCGCATCGAACTTGGGCTCGCCCGGTCCCGGAAGGACTTGGAGCTGCAACTCATCGATCGTGTTCTTCGAGCAGTCCCAGCAGGCGAGCGCGAAGTCTCCGTCCCGCCGAGTGCGCGACAGCAGCATCACGTGCACCATCGCATTGTCGGTCACGAGCGTGCCGTTCTTGTACAGGTGCCCGAACGCCCAGAGGGCCACGGCGCTGTTGATCGTCGGTACGAGCGGCGTGTGCACGGCAGTGTTGCCATGGTAGTACAGCCCGAGGATCACGCCGCCGAAGCGCGGGTGATGCGGGACGTCCTTCGTCTGAACGCGGTCCAGCACGAGCCTCCAGCGCGCCCCATCCTGCGTCGCAAACTCGGCGACGCCATCGACCGAGTCGCGTACCGCGCCCCTGTCCCACGCCGCGAACGTGAAGGTGCCCGCAATCCGAGTCACGTTGTTCGAGTAGGGGCCGTTCTTCACCTGTGACTCGAGGCCCTCGCGCTCATCCCCGAACTGCTGGAGGATCGGGGCGGCGCTGTCCGGAAACGGGAACGGCCCGGGCAGGATCTGGATGACGGGACCGCCACCCGTCACCCGGATCGCCTGGACCTTTGGTGTGGGCGCGCTCATGGCGACTTTTAGATGAGTCTCCATGCCGAGTTTCTTGTGCGAGTCGTTGCCCACGGGGCAGTACAGTTCGTAGGTCCCGGGTTTGAGCGTGAGCGTCATCGTGGCGCTCGCCCCCGGTTGCAAGACGCGTGTCTCCTGCTCGATCCCCTGCCCTTCGACTTCGAGGGCGTGCGGGATGTTGCCGGCGTTCGTGACCGAGAATGTCACGCGGCCCGCTGTGATCGTGCCTTGGGACAGCTCGACCTTCCACTCAGACAATGTGGCGCTGACCGCGACCGGGTCGCCCGGCGTACGGTGCGCGGTCGTTCCCCCGACCGTCAGGGCCGCGAACAGGAGTGCTGCGACGTTTCGGGACGAAATAGCGTGCATGGAGCTCATACGTGATCTTCCTCCGGGCAAAGTGCGACAGCAGTGTGGTCATTGCCGGAGACTCCGCGAACGGCAGGGTTATTCCGCCGGGAATAAACCCGCCGTCCGCGCAGTCTTCTCCTGAAGGCTCCACGACATTCGAGAGGCACGGTTGGAGTCAAGCGAGCTGGCGCGTTTCGAATCCGTCGTGTTGCCGCACCTGGACGCCGCCTACACGCTGGCGCGCTACCTCACGCGGAGCGCGCCAGACGCTGAAGACGTCGTGCAGGACGCCTGCCTGCGCGCGCTCAAGTATTTCAACAGCTTCCGCGGCGATGAGGGGACGAGCGCGCGCGCCTGGTTGCTCGCGATCGTGCGCAACACCGCACTCAGCTCGGTGCGCCGCCGGGCTCCGGACGCGGTCGAGTTCGACGAGGTGCAGCACAGCGGCACGGTCGCGGATGAGCATCCGGAGACGGCGGTGCTCCGCAACGCCGCCAAGGAAACAGTCGGTCGGGCGCTGGACCGCCTGGCGCCGGAATTCCGGGAGGTGATCGTGCTGCGTGAGCTCGAGGGGCTGTCGTACAAGGAGATCAGCGACGTCGCCGGCGTGCCGGTCGGCACGGTGATGTCACGGCTGTCCCGCGCGCGCGCGCATCTCCAGAAAGCGCTGCGTGAAGAAGAAGGACGCTGACGTGACCCATCCGGGCATCGAAGCCCAGGTCGACGCATATCTCGATGGCGAGCTCGCGGCGGTCGACACGCGCGAGCTGGAGGCGCACCTTGCCCAGTGCGCGGAATGCACGCGGTTCCGCGACGAACGGCTCGCGCTCCGCGCGGCGATCGCGGCGGGCATTCCGAAATTTCAGGCGCCGGCCGCTCTCCGCGACCGCGTTCGGGACGCCGCGGCGACCGGGGCGCGCGCACGTGCTCCTCGTCCGTTCGGCGTGCGCGACGTGTGGCGGCCGCTGGCCCTGGCCGCGTCGCTCGCCGCGGTCGCGCTCGGCAGCTGGACGCTCGCGCGCCAGCGCGCGGCCGGCGAGGCGCTGGCCGACGACGTGCTCGCGAGCCACATCCGGTCTTTGATGCCCGGCCACCTGACGGATGTGCTCTCGTCGGATCAGCACACGGTGAAGCCGTGGTTCAACGGCCGGCTCGACTTCTCGCCCCGTGTCGACGACTTCGCCGGGCGCGGGTACCCGCTGCTTGGAGGCCGGCTCGACTACGTGGATGGGCGGACAGTCGCGGTGCTGGTGTATGGCCGGCGCCAGCACGTGATCAACGTGTTCGTGTGGCCCAGTGCGCGCGGCCCAAGTGGCGGGCCCAAGACCAGCGACCGCCAGGGCTATCACCTGCTCCATTGGACGGCGGCGGACTACACGTACTGGGTGGCTTCCGACCTGGGCGAGGCGGAGCTGCAGGAGTTCGCGCAGCTTCTGCGGCAGGGCGACTAACTCGTTGCGACGCTTGCAGCAAGGCGCCATCTATTGCGCCTGCCCGCCGAAAGTGAATGTTGCCTTCCGTGAATATCTGGGAAAAAGCCACCCGATCGCTGCGCACGCTGCGCCTCGACACCATGCGGGGCAAGTTTGTCGCATTCGCGGTCCTGGCGACGCTGTTCACCACCCTCGCCATGACGGTGATGTTGTACGGCCGCAATCGCCGCTCGTTGAGCGACCGCGTCGGACAGGAGCTCCGCCTGTTGAGCTCGGACATGGCGCGCGAGGTGGACGCCTGGTTCGACCAGCGCGTTTACGATTTGCGCGTGCGGGCGAGCCCCTACGTCGTGTCCGACAATCTGGCGCGAGCAACCGGCCGGAATACGGCGCAGTCCCTCAACCGGCTGCGCGACTACCTCAACTCCGTGCGTCAGAACCTTCCGGCTCACGAAGGACTAGCCATCATCGGTCAAGACGGGCAGGTCCTCACGAGCAGCGGCAGCCGGACGGGCTTTCGCTTGACGCCCGACCGATTGAACAACCTGCGGACCCGCGATGCCCTCGTGGGCGAACCCTTCTGGGACGCCGGGATCGGCAAGGCCGCGCTGGTCCTCGTCGTGCCGATTCGTCGGGACGACGGCTTATTCCTCGGCGCGTTGGGCGCCAAAATCAATTTGGACAGTCTGGGGGACATGCTGGGCCAGCTGTCCTCGGACAACTCGCGCGTCCTCTACCTGATCACCGAGCAGGGACACCTCGTGATCAGCTCGGCGGGCAACTCCGCGGACGTGATGAAGACGACCCTGCCGGAGGCGACGACCAGAGAGCTGAGCGAGCGAGAAGGCCAGACGATCGTGCAGTCACGCCCTCAGGGGCGTCAGGTCGTGGCGGTACTCCGGCGTATTCCCCAGCTCCACTGGGCGGCCGTGGCCGAAACGCCGCGCGCCGAAACCGTGCGCGAGGCCGGGGTGCTGCGGTTTCGCACGGTGTTGCTCCTTTTTACGCTGATCCTGGGAGTTGGGCTGCTGGCGTACATGGTTGGTCTGTTCGTCACGCGCCCGCTCGAGCGTCTCACCGAAGCCGCGGCCCGCGTGGCGGCCGGGGACCTGTCGGTCGAGCTGCCAACCGGCGGCAGCGGCGAGGTCGGGTACCTGACGCGGGCGTTCAACACCCTGGTGTCGCGCCTGAGAGAAAAAGAGAGTCAGGGAGAATTGGAAAAGCTGTCGCTCACCGATGCTCTGACGGGGCTCTACAATCGCCGGCACCTCATGGGGACGCTCGCCAGCGAGGTCCAGCGGTCGCGACGCTTGCGGCGCGCATTCTCGGTCTTGCTGGCGGATGTCGATCGGTTCAAGCAGTACAACGACACACACGGACATCTCGCGGGTGACGCGGCGCTCGTGAAGATCGCCGAGGTCTTCCGCCAGACGACGCGGCAGGTGGACAGTGTGGCGCGCTACGGCGGTGAGGAATTCGTGGTGATGCTACTCGAGGCGAACATGGCGACGGCCATGCTCGTCGCGGAGCGCATTCGCGCCCGGGTGGCCGAACAGGACCTCGGCCAAGGGACGCTCACCCTGAGCATCGGCGTGGCGGAGTACCCTGACGGCGGCGACACGCCGGAGGAGCTGATCGCCACCGCCGACGCGGCGATGTACAAGGCCAAGAATGCCGGTCGCAACCAGGTCGTGGTTGCCGGGTCGATGGAGCAGCGGCCTCAGCCTCAGGAGAAAGAGAAGAAGACGCGGCGCAAGCGCGAGGCCTAAGGTATCCGCTCGGTCCCCATGCGATCCCGGTCGGTCAACTGCGACGACGGGATGCGCCAACTGCGCACCAGGGCCAGCCAGGAGTCCGGCCGAATCGTCACGTCGCGGACACGGCGATGGACGG
>Ga0209056_10001537_pt1 | contig 25427 bp, 21 predicted proteins | sample GraSoiAngelo_114_FD_185876 | JGI IMG/M metagenome (GOLD analysis project Ga0209056, IMG submission 185876) | Grasslands soil microbial communities from the Angelo Coastal Reserve, California, USA - 14_0903_13_40cm (SPAdes) (version 2) | ecosystem: Environmental > Terrestrial > Soil > Grasslands... | reverse complement strand
ACGACCTGATGAGGAGAATCGTCCTATTTCGAGCGAAGGAACAGTTGAAGAAAAAGGCATGATCATTTCTGCGTTCCGAACGGACCCTGGCTCGCTCCGGGAACAGAGCCTGCCGGAGGGGATGTATCAGGGCGGGACTGAGCTTGCAAAGGAGGGCCGAAGAAAGAAAGGCAATGCCGACCTTACGGATACGATGACGAACGTCGGCTCTCTCAGGCGTCGGTTCACAGCCGGGAGGGATACGAATGGATGATCCGTACGGGCTGCCGCCGGGACTTCCCGTACCGATGGACGACGGGGCGTGCGATCACCTCCCTGGCATGTCGATGCCCTCCGTCCGCCTCCGTTCCACGACCGGCCGCCACGTGGACATCGCCAAAATCTCCGCGCGGAGTACGGTGCTGTTCTTCTATCCCGCGGCCACCGGGAAGCCGGATATGCCTAAGGAGTGGGACCTGATTCCAGGCGCCCGCGGATGCACGAGCCAGAATTGTGCTTACCGGGACCATTATCGTGAGTTCCGCGACTTGGGGCTCGAAGTCTTTGGAATCAGCGCCCAAGGTCCGGAGGACCAGAAGGAGTTCGCGGTCCGGATGGGTATTCCTTACGAGCTCCTGAGCGACTCCGATTTCGAGCTGACCGAGGCCCTGCGCCTTCCCGCCTTCGAGTTCCAAGGCCGGCGGTACATCAAGCGACTCACGATCGCCGCCGAGGACGGTCGTGTCAAGAAAGTGTTCTATCCCGTGTTCCCACCGGACCGAAACGCGGAGGCGGTGCTCGCATACCTGCGGGGGCGCTAGGATCGCGCGTCCTCTCGAGGGCCCCTTGCGACCTCCCGCCGCGATCGCGTTCGACCTCGACGGGACCCTGGTCGACACGGTCCCCGCGAGGATTAGGGCGTGGCTCCAGGCCCTCCACGAGGCGGGCATCTCGGTCGGCCACCGGGAGGTCGCCATGCTCATCGGCAGCGATGGGAGGCATGTGGCTCGAGAGTCGGCCCGCGCGCTGGGGCAGGATCTCGACGAGCAACGGGCCGAGCGCATCGACCGTCGGCAAGGGGAGGTCTTCGAGACCCTGAACGTCGACCCGAAGCCTTTGCCCGCCTCACGTGAACTGTTGATGAGGCTCGAAGCGCGAAGCATTCCCTGGGCGATCGCGACCTCGAGCCGGCACGAGCAAGTCGGGGCGTCCGTCCAGGCGTTACGTCTCCCTCGTCCTCCGACGATCATTGACGGGCACGACGTTGCACATGCGAAGCCGGCTCCCGATCTGCTCCTGAAGGCCTGTCGGGTTCTCGGGGTCGAGCCGAACCGATGTTGGTATGTCGGCGACTCACGCTGGGATATCATCGCGGCGAGGGCGGCGGGCATGGTTGCTGTGGGCGTGACCGCGGGCTCGGCGGTCCAGGCCAGTGACCTGACTTCGGCCGGCGCGGTCAGGGTGTGTAAGACTCTCCGAGGAATCATCCGGCTCCTCGGCCGAGAGCCCAGCGGAATTGCCCGTCTTGAAAGGGAACCTTGAGGCGGTATCGGAACCGATCGAGTTCGAGGAGACGTCATCCGCAGGCTCCGCTCGGACAGGGCCCCCGCGATTCGACCGCTCATCCATTAATAGGCCGCCGCCGTTTTCGGCAGAGCCATGGCGGCCGCGGAAACGCAGGCCCTGTTCCAGCAGCTCACAATTCTTTTGGCCCTCGCCACCGCAAGTCATTTTTTGTTCCGACGCTGGCATCTGCCCTTGATCATCGGAGAGATTGCGGTGGGCATCCTGCTAGGTCCCAGCGTGGTGGGAAACGCGGCATTGGGCTCATACCGATACTTGTTCGATCCGGCTGTCGTCCGTACGCTTGCGGTCCTCGGATCAATTTTTCTCCTGTTCCTGATCGGTCTGGATTTCGACTTCCGTTCGGTGTACACACGGAAGAACGTGGCCGTGGCGTCCGGAGGGGTCGTGCTACCACTCCTCCTTGGCTTTGCGACGGCCCTCTACCTCGTGCCCGTCGCATCGATTGGGGCCAATGGGACCCAGTTTACGATGGCGCTGTTCGTCGGCGCGACCCTCACCGCGACGAGCGTCGCCATTACCGCAGCCGTCCTCCTGGAACTTAACCTCTTGAAGGACCGTGTGGCCCAAACGATCTTGGGAGCGGCGGTCGTCGACGACGTCCTCGGCCTCATCGTCCTCTCCGTTGTCGTCGGGACGACGGCGGGCCGGGTAAGCCCCCTTGACCTCGCGATCCTCGTTGCAGAAGCCGTCGGATTTCTCGTGATCGGGATGGCGATTGGCATCTACCTGCTCCGCCGGGTCGTCGCGCGGATCCACGTCGAAGGAAACAAGCTGGGGATCCCGCAAAGCGGGTTCCTCGTCGCGATGGCGATTACCTTCCTCTTTGCCCTCACCGCGGAGTCCATCGGCCTTTCCGCGGTCGTCGGCGCGTTCCTCGCGGGCAGTGTGTTCGCGAACACGACCCTCCAGGACGACTTCTCGAAAGGAGCCCGACATCTCGCGGCCGTCTTCACGCCGATCTTCTTCGTGTCCCTCGGCCTCCAGGTGGACTTCCCCGCGGTGGCGACTCAGTTCGGCTTGATCCCGTTCGCAATCGTCCTGACGGTGATCGCCGTGGGCACGAAGGTCGTCGGCTGTAGCCTCCCCGCCCGCCTCGCGAAAATGACCGTCCGCGAAGCCGTCGCGATCGGCTGGGGCATGACTCCCCGCGGCGAGGTCGGCCTGGTCGTGGCCTTCGCCGCCCTATCATCCGGGGTGATCGGGGATGCCTTGTTTTCCATGCTTGTCTTCGTCCTCATCCTTGTCACAATCCTGCCCACGCCCATCTTCAGGCGGGCCCTGAAAGCCGTAGAGGCGGAACGTCTTGGGGCGAAGGCTAATTCACAGCTCGTGGAAACGAAGCCGCGGCATGACTAGCGCCGGCGACAATCTCGGTCTCGCGCGATGCGGTCTGGTGCGTGAAAGCCCATAAGCCAAGCCGCGTTACCTCATCGATCGGGGGCGGAACCGTTCTCTCGGAACCGGAACTTTCGGATCGGTTCAAGGCCGCGCTCCTTGAATTGAAGGCCGAGCCTCATTCGGCGACCCGCAGGGAGAACACTCCGGACATCCTCCGATCCGTCGTCGAGGGACACCAGGCGAATCGGGTCGTCGTCGCGAATCTTCCGGCCGAGCTTCGTGCCATGGTCTCCGGAGCTTTGAAGGGTCGATCTGTCCAATTCCTGGAGGACCTTCCGTCGAAGGATGTCCTTGGCGCATGCGCCGCCGCGGAGGTCGGAGTGACTTGGGCGGAGTTCGCCATCGCGGAGGATGGGGCAATTGTCGAGGTGGCTCACGATGACATGGTGCGACTCGCCGCGTCACTACCGATCGTGCACGTCGTCCTGCTCCCTGCAGGGAGGTTGGTCCGAGACGTCGGCGAGGCGATGACCGTCGTCGGAGGAATTCTCCGCGCGAGCGGACCGGGGGAGCGACCCACGATCACGTTCATTTCGGGGCCGAGCCGGACGGGAGACATCGAACTCCGCCTCCTTTACGGAGTCCACGGACCCCATTCCCTCCATGTGGTCCTCCTCGACTGGTATGTAGGGAGGTAGGTACCTGCTCAAGGGGCGACGGCGATTGGCCACCGAAGTTCGCCGGTCCATCGAGGAGCCGGAACGGGTCGGAAAACTCTGGGAGGCGATGGAACGGGGTCGGGCGAACCGGGCCGCGACGATCGAGAAGGCGGGCCTCGACCTCCCTGCATTTCGGGATCGCGTGCGGTCGATCAAAGAGACCGCGGCCCAGGATCCCACAATCGCGGAGGCCTTCGCCGAAGCGGTCCGGACGAACGGGGGACGCGTGTTTTTCGCGGCAACCGGCCGTGAGGCGGTTCAATACCTGCTCGACGTGTGCCGAGCGAACGGCGCCGAGTTCCTGGTCAAGTCGAAATCCCTCACCTCGGAGGAGATCGAGTTGAACCAGGGCCTTGCCGCCGAGGGCATCCGCGCCATCGAGACGGACCTGGGCGAGCTCCTCTGCCAGGTGGCGGGGGAGAAGCCTTCCCACCTCGTCTTCCCGGCGATCCACATGACCTCGGACCGGATCGCACGGATGCTCACGGAAGCGTATGGAGAGCCGATCGCCCCGGAGCCTTCGAGTATCTTGTCCGCAGTCCGCGCCCGGCTCCGCCCCCAATTCCTCGACGCGAAGGTCGGCGTGACCGGCGCGAACATCGGCGTCGCGGAGACGGGATCCATCGTCGTCGAGACGAACGAAGGGAATGGCCGCCTCGTGACGAGCGTGCCTCGGGTGCACGTCGCCCTGATTGGCCTCGAGAAGATCGTCCGCCGCTGGGAGGATGCAGCCGACCTGGTCCGCGGGCATGCGATCAGCGCGACCGGGCAGCGGATGACCGTCTACGTATCCCTGCTCTCCCGACGCCTACCCGTCGGGGGAGATCCGGCCGACCGAGAATTCCACGTGGTGATTCTGGACAACGGTCGGACCCGCATGCGGGCCGATCCGTCGTTCCGGGACGCGTTGAATTGCATTCGCTGCGGCGCCTGCATGAACGTGTGCCCGACCTACGGCGTCACGGGCGGCCACGTGTTCGGCCACATCTATCCCGGTCCGATCGGCATCCCTTGGACCGCGAAGGTCCATGGCCTGGAGGAGGCATCCTTCGCCCATCTGTGTGTGTCCTGTGGCCTCTGTCACGAGATCTGTCCCGTCGACATCGACATCCCTTGGATGATCGCCAAGGTGAAGGAGCAGGACGTCGAGGTCCATGGCCAGCCGACCGCGGAGCGGTTCTTCATGGCCTCGGAGGCCTTCGCGAAGGTGGCGTGTCTCGCCGCCCCGCTGGCGAACGGATTCCTCCGGACGGGTCCTGCCCGGATCCTGATGGAACGGATCTTGGGGGTCGACCGCCGAAGGACGCTGCCGCCGTTCGCGCGTCGCACCCTACGGTCGCGGGTCAGGAACCGAAGGGCGACGGAGGGTCGCGTCGGCAAGGTCGCCTTCTTTCCGGACTTATACGCGGAATACAACAACCCGGACCTCGGCCTCAAGGCGATCGAAATCCTTGAGCGACTCGGATATGCTGTCCTCATCCCCAACGTGCGGTGGAGCGGGATGCCGTACGTGTCGTATGGGCAGCTCGGCAAGGCGTCGGCCCTAGCAGCGGTCAACCTGCGGGTCCTCGGCCCCCTCGTCGACCAGGGGTACGACATCGTATCCACGGAACCCACGGCCGTCTACATGCTCCGCAAGGTGTACCCGAAACTCGTGGAAGGCGATCTCGCGACCACGGTCGGAACGCATTCCTACGGCTTCTTCGAGTTCATCGAGCGCGGGATCGCGGGCCTGCCGCTCCGCCCGAGCCGCGATGTCGCGGGGGTCGTCGGCTTCCACATCCCATGTCACGACCGCGCCCTCTCCTCGGGGGCGCCGGCGATGCGATTCCTCGAACGCGCGTCATACCGCGTGCGGGTCGTTGAGACGGGCACTTGTTGTGGGATCGCGGGAACCTTCGGGATGAAGAGCGGTTGGCTCGGCTACGAGTTGTCCATGGCCGTAGGGGAAAAACTGTTCGAGCAGTTCCGACAGAGCGGATGCGACTTGGTCACGACCGAGAGCAGCGTCTGTACCCTTCAACTCGGTGACGGGTTGGGCCGACCGATCCTGCATCCGCTCGACCTGGTCCGTCTCGAGGGGACCGGATAGGTTCCCAGCGCCCCTTAGCGGACTCATGCCGCGTCCACGTATTTTCCGGGATTCATGATTCCCTTCGGGTCGAAAACTCGTTTGATCTCCTTCATGAGTCGCAGGCTGTCGCCGCCGCCATGCGCTTCGAGCTGGGCTCGGAAGAGGGCGACTTTCTGGGAACCGACCCCATGTTCTCCGGTCACGCTCCCGCCCACCCGGATCGCGTATTGGCAGATTTCCTCGAAGGCGGCGGCCGCCGCTTCTCGGCTTTTCGGATCCGCCTTGTCGTACAGGATCGCGGGATGGACGTTCCCGTCCCCCGCGTGCCCGACGACCGGGATCTGCACCTGGTGCCGCGCCGCCACCTCCTTGACGAACCGGAGGTATTCGGCGAGGAAATCGATTGGCACGACGACGTCCTCGATCTGGATCCCGGAGGAACGCTCCTTCAAGGCAAGGTATGCGCGGGCGCGGACCTGGTACAGTCGGTCCGCTTCGTCCTGGTCCGCGGCGGGGCGGATCGCCAGGGCGTGATGGGAGCGGAAGACCTCTGTGGCCGTGGGGATCGACGGCTCCTCGAGGTCAACCAAAAGGGTCGCCTCCGCCTCCTCGACACGGAAGTCAAAGGACCGGTTGACCGCGGCGATTGTCTCCCGGTCGAGGAACTCGAGCAGGTCGGGGATCACCCGAGCCTTCCGGAGGCCTTTGATCGCTTCCCCGGCGGTGGGCCAGTCCGCGAATTGGACGAGCATCCTCCGGATTCGGACCACCGGAACGGGGAGGATCTTCAATGTGGCCTGGGTGATGATGCCGAGCGTGCCTTCACTCCCGACGAACAAGTGAACGAGGTCGTAGCCCGCCCGGTTCTTCGGGAGCGGTTCACCGAGACTGGCCACCGTGCCGTTCGGGAGGACCACGCGAAGGGCCATGACCCAATCTTTCATCGTCCCGTGCCGGACACACCGCATGCCCCCGGCGCCCGTCGCGATCGCCCCGCCGACGGTGCACAGGAAGCTACTCGCAGGATCCGGCGGGAAGAAGAACCCCTCCCGTTTCAGTGCGTTTCCCAGATCGTCGAGCACCACGCCCGGCTGAACCTCGACGTACCAGTTCACCGAATCGACCTTGAGGATCCGATCGAAGCGCTTCATGTCGACCACGATCGCTCCTTCCCGGACGACGGCCCCCGTGAGACTCGAGCCGGCGCCCCATGCGAGGATTGGGATCTGCCGGCGGTTCGCAAGTCGGACAATGGCGGAGACCTGTTCCTCTGAATGGGGTCGGACGACGACGGCCGGGATGCCTTCGTAGTCCGCCATGTCCCTACGGTGCTCCTCGAAGAACTCGCCTTCCTGGATCACGTCCGTCTTCCCGACGATTTTCTCCAATTCAGACGGCAGCCCTACAAGTCCGTGACGCGTGGACATCCCCGCAAGGAAAGCGACCGAGACGCCTAAAAGGCTTGGAACCGTCCTGCCTCAGAGCCCACCGCCAGGGCCCGGCCCCCCTCATAAGGCGCTCGGAATTCGACGTGAATCATGAGAGTCAAATATTAGCACGCCATTTCCCGGCGGGGTACGACGGCTTTGCCGTCCAACGGGGGTTTCGATTTCGTCGACTCGGTCGGGCGAGGCCGCCTCGAATCCGCCTTTCGCAAAGGCCGCTGTTAGGAGGAGGGTCCATGGTTGAAATGATGGAGGGAGAACCGAAGCAGGTTGTGAGCGGTGAGTTCGTGCAGATCGGGGTGAGTCGTCCTCCGCTGCCCGTCGCCGACTTGCCGGAGCCGGAAGAGGTCTTCAACGTTAAGGGCCGGATCGGTCCCAAACAATTGGTCCTGTACGTCCTGGGGCCGAGCATGATCGCCCTCGGGATCTCGATCGGGAGCGGCGAATGGCTCGTCGGGCCTCGCACGGTCGGCGGGGCAGGCGGCTTCATCGGGATCGGTTGGGTCGTCCTCGTGTCCGCCCTTCTCCAGGTGTTCTACAATGTGGAGCTCGGACGCTTCACGGTCGCCACTGGCGAGGCGCCCGTCGTCGCGTTCGGCCGCGTTCCTCCGGGGTTTTTCCTGTGGACACCCCTTGCCGTGGGCCTGTTCTACCTCGCCTTCATCTGGGGAGGCTGGGCCGCCAACGCGGGGGAGAGCCTCTTCCCGCTCATCTTCGGCCGTGCGCGGACCGCTGGGGAGCTATCGACCGTCAAGGCCCTCGGGGCGGGACTTCTCTTCGTCATCTTCGGCATCACGCTCTTCGGGAAGAAAATCTCCAGAACCCTGGAGATCGCGAACTGGATCATGGTCGTATTCATCCTCATCTCCGTCGCCATCATCGCGATCATCGTGGTCCCCGCGGCAGTCTGGGGCAGTTCCTTCGCCTCCCTCGTGATTCCGGCGGCCCCGCCGCGGGGGACGAGCGCGACCCTCCTGGGTGCCTTGGCCGGCTTCACGGCCCTTGCGTCCGGCCTGAACTACGTGGCGATCAGCTACTACCGGGACAAAGGCTACGGGATGGGTCACCGAGTCGGGTACATCGCCGGCCTCGTGGGCGGCAAGCAAGAGAAGGTTCTGCCGTCCGGCTTGACGTTCCCGGAAAACCCGAAGAACATCTCCCTCTGGAAGCGTTGGTTCCGGTACCTCCTCATCGATCAGTGGGCCGTCTTCTTTGTCGGCGCCCTCTTCGGAATGATGCTCCCGACGATGATCGTTTATCAACTCGTGCAGACCTCCGGTGTGGTGCCCACGGATCTCACGATCCCGACATATGCCGCCGACCAGCTCGGGCTTCAGTTCGGGCCGTTCCTGCGGACCTGGGCGTTGCTCGTGGGCTTTTTCATCCTCTTCAGCACGCAGTTGGGCGTGTTCGACCTGCTCAGCCGACAGTTCGTCGATGGCGCCCACGCGATCAGCGCTCGGTTCCGCAGGTTCACTGCGGACAACCCCCGGCGGTTCTACTACCCGTTCCTGCTCGTGCTGGCGGGCGCGATCACGGGATTCCTGTTCCTACTGCCGCCGTTCGAACTGATCAAGGTTTCCGCGAACTTCTCGAACCTTCCGGCGATGATCATGCCGTTTCTGGTGATCTACCTGAACCGGCGGCTGCCGAAGGTCGCGCGGCTGCGGTGGTGGTCCTACATCGTGCTGCTCCTGAACGTGGTCTTCTTCGGGTTCTTCTTCATCAACTTCGCCTTCAGCGAGCTGACGGGAAAACCGCTCGTCACGTTCTGAGATTGTGGGGTTCGACCCCAGAGATCCGGAGTGGGAGACGGGTCGCAGCTTGAGGCCGGAAGGCTTGAGTAGCCCGGAGCTCTGGGGACATCCGCCGTGACAAAATCGGTGAAGGGCCGAGGGTCCGAGCCGCTCGTCACTGGGCCTCAACAGAAGCCCGTTGCGGAAGGCCTGGCAAGTCTGCTCACCAACGCGAAGGGGAGGATGCTTCGGGACCTGCGACGGGACGCATTGGCGTGCCTGGCCGCGGCCCTGCACGCGATTGATCCGGAACGGATTGTCGAGGAGGCGCTTCGGGTTCGCGGGCGAACCTTGGAGGTTCTGGGGCGTTCGTATCCGCTGGACGGTCGCACGATCGATCTTCTTGCGTTCGGTAAAGCCGCCGTTCCGATGGCGCGGGCTGCCCTCCGGATGCTACCCGTGGCCTCAGGGATCCTCGTTTCGAACCGACCGGCAACGGGCATCGCAAAGGACCGGATTCGTTCGTTCCTTGGGTCTCATCCTCTGCCCGATGCAGGGAGCTTGGCGGCAGGCGAGGCCGTGCTCCGACTGGTCGATGGCCTGGGACCCGACGATCTCCTGATCGTCCTCGTCTCCGGCGGGGCATCCGCGATGTTCGAGGCGAGCCCGATCCCTCTGAGGGACCTCCGGGCGGCCTATGCGTCCCTCCTCGAGAGCGGCCTTCCCATCCGGGACGTCAACGAGGTCCGAAAGGGGCTCTCGAAGGTGAAGGGGGGCCGCCTCGCAGCTCGTGCTGCCGGTCGCGGAGCGACAGTCCTCGGACTGATCGTCTCGGATATCGTCGGCAATCCCATTCAGGACATCGGATCCGGGCCAACCGCGGTCGACTCGTCACGTGGCACGCGGGCGATCGAAATCCTGCGAACTGGTGGTCTTTGGGACAAGATGCCCGGGACGGTTCGCGCCCTGTTGGAAACCGTGCGCACGGAGCCAAAGCCCCGGCGAACTGCCCGAGGACGGGTCCATAACAGAATCATCGCCGACGTGACCCGTGCCTGCACGGCCGCGGTCGACGAAGCGGTGCGCCGAGGATACAGCACGCATCTCTTGTCCACCTCCCTCGAGGGGGAGGCCAGGAAAGTGGGGCGAGCGTTCGCGGCGCAGGCGCTCCGTTGGTCCTCCCGTTCCCCCGCGATCGGAGTGGTCGCGGGCGGCGAGACCACTGTGCGGGTCGTCGGAAAGGGACGAGGAGGTCGGAATCAGGAGACGGTCCTCTCCGCGGTCCATGCGATCGACGGGAGGGATGCCGTACTCCTCTCGTGCGGAACGGACGGAATCGATGGAAACAGCGATGCGGCCGGTGCAATTGTCGATGGCGAAACGATGTCGAGGGCTCGCAAACTTGGGCTGATCCCGGAAGACTTCCTCAATGACAACAATTCCCACGCGTTCTTCCGGGCCCTCAACGACCTGATTATCACGGGACCCACGGAAACGAACGTGGCCGATCTCCTGCTGCTCCTCGCCCGTCGTCCCGATCGTCGGAGCCTAGTCTCGATTCGCGAAAAGGGAGTCGGGTCGCCGCAGTAAGATGGGACGGATGTGGAAGTCGTGGCGGAAGGAGCTGGAGTTGCTCGGAGGACCGCCGCGCGGCGAATCATGTCCACAGAAGGCCGGAACGGGCCTGCTGGGATTCGAACCCAGGTCAGAGGCTCCGGAGGCCTCTGTCCTATCCAAGCTAGACTACAGGCCCTCGCTCGGCGAAAGGGCTCGGCCGATTAAGACTTTCCACGCGTGAGTGCGCGCGATTCGATGCACAGGAAGCATTCACTTCTTCGCGAATTCCGTGTATCCGCATCGGCCGCAGGATACGCGGTCCACGTGTTTGGCGAGGAACACGCCCGGTCCGCACTTCGGGCAGTTCGCTCGCTCCCGCGAAATGCGATTCCCGTCGATCTTGTAGAACCTTCGCTTGAGGCCGGCCTTTCCCTTTTCCTTCTTCGCCTCGGCCATCACTTACCGCCCTTCTTCTTCGGCTCCGCCTTCTTCTCGTCCTTCTTTTCCTCTTTCTTCTCCGCGGGCTTCTTTTCCTCTTTCGCCGGGGGCTTCTTCTCTTCCTTGGGAGCCGGCTTCGATTCCTCTTTCGCCGGCGGTTTCTCCGCCTTCGGTTCGGGCTTCCCCTCGGGCTTCGGCGCCTCCGGCTTGGGCGCGGCCGGTTTCGCCGCCCTCGGAGCCGGCGCGGGCTTCTCCGGTTTCGGCGCGGCCTCTTTCTTGACCTCCGGCTCGATCAGCTTGTTGCGGACCAGGATGTGCTTGCGCTCGACGATAAGGGCCTGTTCCTTCGTCTTGTAGATCTTCGCATATCCGACGGTCTCGTACCGACCGAACGTGGAGGCCTGGGAGTCAATCACGACGATGTCCTTCGTCGCCTTCAGTTCCTTCGCGAGGAAGGCCCGGAGCGCGTCCCGGGTCGGGGTCGGTTCGGCCTTGTGGATCGCCTTGAACGAGACCTCGGTCCTCTTGAGGAGCGGATTCTCCTTCCTTTGGACCACCTCGAGTTCCATCGTCACCGATCCATCCGCCGGAGGACGTCTAGGACCCGGGACTTCGCGGCATCGTCGGCCCGCACGACCACGACGCCCTGCGTCGGCAGGCCGTAGAGCACCGCCGCGGACGAAGGCGCCAGGGCGATGCAGACCAGGGCCAGAAGGTCCTCTTCGCCTCGGACTTCGACGCGAACCCGCTCCTTCGACTTAAAGGCTTCGGACACGATGCGCCATGCGTCCGGAGTGATGGTCCCCGCGGGATTCGTGACCCGCATCACGACGGAGCCGATCCGTTGCAGGGCCTCGCGGAGCTCCGGATCCTCTTGCCGTTTCGTCTTGAAGTCGACGAGGCACACGTCCGGCGAACGGCCGCGGGCGACGAGGTCGAGCGTGCAGAAATCGCCGACCGTCACGACGGGGCTCGCACGTCCGATCGCGGGGAGGATGGCCTCGCCGTGCACGAGCGAGCCCATCGGCCAACGCAGGTACTCTCGCAACGAATCCGGGAGGCGCAACGTCGCGTCCGCGAACTCAGCGAACGCGAAGGGCGAACTTCCCATTGACATGGATGCCCATCTTCTTCGCGATCTCGGACCGCGGGTGGTCCACGATGATCACGTAGCCTTGCCAATCCTTCGATGTCTCGTTCCCGCACAACGGGCACTTGTCCTCGTCCGTGATCGCGGAACAGTTCTTGCACGCCTTTGGAATCTTGACGACCATACTTCACCGTTTCTTCCGGGTGCGGCCTTCCGCTCTCGCGCGGTCCTCTTCGATCCAGTCGAGTTTGCCGAGGGCGGGCTGGCGCATCGTGAGTCCGATCTTCGACTCCCGAGGCGCCCGTTCGTTCAGGGAGACCGCGACGATCCGCGTCCGGACCTTGTCGCCGATGCGCAGGTCGCGCTTCGTGTCCTTCCCGATGAGCCGCTGCCCCTCTTCGTCCACGTCGACCCGATCGTCCATGACCTGCGAGATGTGCAGGAGGCCGTCCAGGGGGCCGAATCTCACGAAAGCGCCGAACTTAAGGATTTCCACCACGGTGCCCTCGACGATCTCCTGGAGGGCCGGCGCGAACACGAGGGCGTCGTACTTCACCCGCTGGTACACCGCGCCGTCGCCGTGGACGATGCGACCTTCGCCCATCCGCTCGATGTTGCTTGCAATCAGCGTGAGCGTCTTGTCCGCCCCGATTTTGCCTTCGAGGGTTGTCCGGGTAAGCTCTCGGGCCACGGCATCGATGTCCTCCCCCAGGCGTTCGGGCGGGATGCGGACGACGTCCTCCCGCTGGACCCGTTGGTACATGAAAACCGGCGCGGCTCGTACTGGTTCCATCTATTTATCACTTTACGTCGGGGCTCCGGAGGCTCACGATTCTTCTGGGGAACTTTGCGATCCACGCGCGAACAGGAATCAGATTCCTCCGAGTTGTGTGAGAGGCCTTCGTCTACATTCTTATGGGCATTCGGGCTTACCTAAATTCCATTGGGAGTTCGCGATCGCCGCGGCTGCGTTTCAGGCTCCTTCGCAAGGGCAACGACGGCCGCGCGCACCGGAACGCCACTCGGAAAGGGAGTGAGGAGTCGTGGGGCGAAACAAGAGTGACCTCATCGTCTTCGTTGGCAAGCGTCTCCTCCAACTCCTCCCCGTCGTCCTCGGCGTGATCGTCATCACGTTCTTCTTCACCCACGTCGCGGTCCAAAATCCATGCGCGGTCTGGGCGGGGGCCCACGCCACCGCGGATCAAGTGCAGGCGTGCATCCTGCGATTTGGGTTGAATCGTCCGTTGACGGACCAGTTCTGGCGCTACCTGACGACTCTATTGTCGGGCGACTGGGGAGCGAATCCTCGAGGAGGGGTCCCCGTCCTGCTTTCCATCTCCTCCGCCTTCCCCGCAACCCTGGAACTGGTCCTAGCTTCTCTCTTTATCATGACCGTCATCGGGATCCCTCTGGGGGTCGTCGCCGCGAACGGGGCGGGTCGCTGGGCGGACCACCTGGTAAGGGTCTTCTACCTGAGCGGCTGGGCCACCCCTACCTACCTGGGAGCCGTGGTCCTCGCGATCGCGGTCGGCCCCGCAATAGGGCTCCCGACAAAGGGAGACTTCACCACTAAACCGCCGTTTTACGGCCCCACCCACATGTCGGTGCTCGACGCCCTATGGGCCTTGGATTTCCCCGCGGTTGGAGACGCGCTCCTTCACCTCGTCCTCCCCGCATCCGCACTGGCTTTGCTCAATCTGGGTATCGCGACCCGGATGACGAGGACCTCGATGCTGGAAGTCCTTCCCCTCGATTTCGTCAAGACCGCTCGCATGAAGGGACTCTCCGACTTCGTCGTCCTCTACAAGCACGCGCTTCGGAACTCGCTCATCTCGACGGTGACGATCCTCGGGATCACGGCAGGGGTGCTCCTCTCCGGTACCGTCGTGATTGAAACGATCTTCCAATGGCCCGGCATCGGAGCCTACGCATACGACGCAATCACGGGTTACAATTTCCCCGGCACGATCGCGGTCGTCATCGTGTTCGCCGTCGCCGTCGTCATTTCCAACCTTCTCTCCGACGTCCTCTACGGCATCCTCGACCCACGCGTGGAGTGGAGGTAACGGTGGCGAGCGCGACCGACTCGGAGCTCGGGGTTGACGCCACTCCATGGACTTTGTTGCGCGGGAAGGCGTCGCACCTTCGGGAGATACTTCGTCCCTTCATTCGCGTACTGCGGGCGAACCCTCTCACGTTGATCGGCTTCATCCTCGTCGTCATCATCTCAACGACCGCCCTTCTCGTGGCAATCGTCCCGGTCATCAGCCAGGTCGTGCTTGGGCATCCCGTCCTTCTCACGCCGTACGATCCGAATGGCATCTCAACGGATTACAGCCAGGCGCCTTCCCTGAAGCATCTTCTGGGGACCGATAAGTTGGGGCTTGACATCTTCTCTCGAGTCCTCGCGGCGCTTCCGCTTGACCTGGCCATTGGCGTTGGAATTGCCGGCTTCGCTCTCTTGCTCGGGGGAGGCCTCGGCCTCGTTGCAGGCTATTGGGACAAGCCGCGGACCCTCGGAGGCGTGATTTCCGCAGTCATCCTCCGAGTCACCGACGTCTTCTTGGCATTTCCTTCGTTGGTCCTCGCGCTCGCGATCGCAGCCTCTCTGGGCCGTGGGACCGGTCCCTCTATCCTGGCCGTCCTTCTCACCTGGTGGCCCTACTACGTGCGCCTCACGAGAGGGGAGGTCCTCGCAGTCAAACATCGGCCGTACGTCGTGGCCGCCCGAGCGGCCGGCGTGTCCGAGGTCCGAATCTTGTTTCGTCATGTCCTCCGGAATTTGATCGAGCCGCTTCTCGTGTACTACACCCTCGACATTGGCACTGTCATCATCACGTTCTCGACGATTTCCTTCGTCGGAATCGGCGTGCCCTTGGACGTATCCGAGTGGGGCACGATGGTCGAGGCCTACGAGCAACTCCTCCTGACGCACCCGTGGACCGTCCTCGCTCCCGGCGCAGCCATTTTCATCACGGTCCTGGCCTTCAGCCTGTTCGGGGATGGCCTCCGAGACATCCTCGATCCTCGGAGCCGTCGCACCCTGGTGCAGGCGGTCGCCGCGACGACCCTGCCCGGTCAGGTTGCCGGGGCCGCAGAGGCCTGATCTCCGATGGTCGAACCGGTGTTGGATGTCCAGGACCTCTCCGTCGAGTACGAGGCGGGCGCGGGGACTTTCCACGCCCTGACCGGCGTCTCGGTTCGGTTGGACCCGGGCCGCGTCGTGGGGATCGTCGGTGAGACAGGATCCGGAAAAAGCACATTGGCCCACGCCATCCCGCGCCTGCTGCCTGAACCCCCGGCTCGCATCGTCTCCGGGAAGATCTCCTTCCGCGGGGTCGACGTCCTCGACCTTCCGAAATGGAAACTGCCGCTTCTCCGTGGGACCGGGATTGGAATGATCTTCCAGGAGCCGATCAACTCCCTCAATCCCGCGTACCGCATCTTCGACCAAGTCGCGGAAGCCGTCGCCGTTCGGAAGCTGCGGGATGCGGGCGAATCGCCCACTCTCTTCCCCGCCCCGGAGCCGCACGACTACTCGAAGGGCATGGTCGTGAAAAGCGGCGAGGCACTACTCCATCCGATTGCGACCAAGCTGCCGGGTCGGAGGCGCCGCGCGCGTCGAGAGGCGTTGATGCAAGACGTCCTGGACTACCTGAGGCTCGTCCGCATCAACGACCCAGAGACGATCCTTGACCTGTACCCGCACGAACTCTCCGGCGGGATGCGCCAGCGGATCATGATTGCGATGGCCCTGAGCGCGAAGCCGTCCCTTCTCATCGCCGACGAACCCACGAGCGCGCTGGACATCACGATCCAGGCACAAGTCCTGACGTTGATGAAGGAACTCATGGAGGAGGTGCAGACGTCGATCCTGTTCATCAGCCATGACCTCGGGATCATCGCGGAGATGGCCGATGAGGTCGGCGTCTTGTATGCGGGCCACCTCGTCGAGTTCGGCCCGGTCGAAGAGGTCTTCGCGAACCCTCGTCATCCGTACACGAAATTGCTCCTCCGCTCCGTACCTGCGCAGTACAAGGATGACGGTCCCCTCCCTGCGCTTTCCGGATCCGTGCCGAGCCTCGCAAACGTGCCCCCCGGCTGTCCGTTCCATCCGCGATGCCCGCTCATGAGGGACGCTTGCAAAACGAACCCGGGCCCTCTCCTTGAACCGGTGAAGGGCATCTCTGCTCGGACTCATCTCTCCGCGTGCTACTACAGCGACGAAGTGGCGAGGATGGCATGACAACTCCCATCATTGAGGCCCAAGCCCTGGTCAAACACTTCCCGCTCACGCGCTCTCTCGCCAACGTGTTCACGGGTAAGCCCCAAGAGGTCGTCCATGCGGTCGATGGCGTCTCTTTGGGCGTTCAACCTGGTGAGACCCTGGGACTCATTGGCGAATCCGGATCAGGTAAGACGACCCTCGGATGGCTCCTGTCGAAACTCCACGAGCCGACCGCGGGCCGCGTCTTGTTCGAAGGCAAAGATATCACGGGCCTCTGGGGACAAGAACTCCTGGAATGGCGGCGGAACGTCCAGATCGTGTTTCAAGATCCCGTCGGTTCGCTCGACCCTCGTCTGCGTGTGTGGCAGATCGTCGGCGAGCCGATTCAGGCCCAAGAGAACGCTGGGCGCGAGGAGATCCGAAAGCGGGTCTCGGAACTCCTGCCCCTCGTCGGCCTCCCGGCGGGAGTCATCGACCAGTATCCTCATGAATTCTCGGGCGGTGGTCGCCAACGACTGTCCCTCGCTCGTGCATTGAGCGTTCGCCCAAAGGTCCTGATCTTGGACGAGCCGACGAGCGCCCTCGACGTCGCGGTCCAAGCGCAGATCCTGAATCGACTCGTATCGCTCCAGCGCGAGCTCGCGCTCTCATGCATGCTCATCACGCACAATGTGGCCGCCGTCCGATACGTCGCGGACCGTGTGGCCGTCATGTACCTTGGTCAGCTCGCCGAAGTTGGTCCCGTCCGAGAGGTCCTGGAGCATCCCATTCACCCCTATACGAAGGCGCTCCTGGCGGCCCTTCCGCTCCCGGATCCGCGGCGTCGTCGGGCCCGCTACCGGATCGGCGGCGAGATTCCGACGCTCATCCATCCACCGGTCGGCTGCCGGTTCGCGGCGCGTTGTCCATTCGTCATCGACCGCTGCCGAGTCGAGGATCCGCTCCTTCGGGAACTCCCGCAACACCCGGGTCGGTCCGTCGCTTGCCATCGGGCGGAGGAGATCGGAGACGTTCCGCCGGAGGAGCTGATCGCGGGCCTGGAGACTCCCGCAAGCGCGTGACGCCGGAATGATTGCCGTTCAGCCTCTCCTTGCGACCGCCGTGTTCTGAGTTACGACGAACGGGATCGCCGCCCCCATCGGGTTCGAGACGAAGCCTTGGAGGTGGGTGTTCACGACCTGGAATTGCGTCGGGACGACGAGCCACGCGACGGTCGCGTTATCGTACATCAAGCGCGTCATGTTAGCGTACTCAGTCCTCGCCGTGCTCGCATCCGTCTGGGTCGCCGCGTCCAGAACAAGGGTGTCCATCGCAGGATCGTTGTAGGCGGCCATGCAGTCGTTTGCGCTACCGTAGCTGATGGCGTTGTTCTGGGTCCAATCGTCCGGCGAGATGTAGTCCGACGTGTAGAATTCTTGGCCGATCGGGAACGGTCCTCCACCGGTTGCGTTCTGAGCGATGCAATTCCCATCGAGGTTCCGCTTCTGCAACTCGTAGAGCTTGTCGATGTTGTCAATCTTGGTTGGTAGAATGTTGATCCCGATTTGCTTCAGGTCGTCCTGGAGCAACCTCGCTACGTCGGCCCAGTCGCCCAGGTTCACGTATTCGTAATTGATCTGCGTCGGGTAACCGTTGGGCCACGGGGACTGACTCATGAACTTCTTCGCGAGGGTCACGTCGTATTGGTACGGCGCGAGGTTGTCGGGATTGTAGTACGGGTATCCGGGAGGAACCGGGCCAACCCACCGCTCTGCGTGGCCACCGAACGCGACGTCGATGATGCGCTGATAGTTGATCGCGTGGACGACCGCCTGGCGCACGGACCAGTTCGTGAACGGATCCGTGTTCTGATTCATGTAGATCCACCAGCCACCCGCGGTGGAGCCGTACACCGTGTCGAGCGCGTTCGCCGCCACACACGGGACGCCTTGCAGCGACTGGACCGTCGAGGGACCGATGTAAGCAAAGGAGGCAGACATGACCTTGCCGGTCTTCATGTCGTTCACCGCAATCGCGGCGTCGTTCTGGAAGTCGACTTGGATCGATGCATGAGCGGGCTGGATGATGTTGTTCAACGGTTCCGCCTTCGAGGCGTTGATCGCCCAGTAGTTCGGGTCTGGCTTCAACGTGTAGCTGGAAGCCGTCGGGTCGAGGAATCCACCTGTCAGGACATACGGGCCCGTGCCCACCATGTGCGTCGTCATCCACGTGTTCTCCTGGGTGTAGTGGACCTGCCCGTTCTGCTGGATCACCTTCGGGTCGACCGCGCTCGCGATCGGGCCGGAAATGGACGCCAGGAGGAAAGCGTACGGAAAGGCATCGAGGTAGCCATTGCCGCCGTGCAGCACGAGCGTGTAGGCATCGACGGCCTGGAAGGAGTTGTTGTCCGCCGCCATAAGCGCTTTCTGCTCCGTCGTCGGATTGAAGAAGTCCCAGGAGTTCAGGGCGTTTGTCACCCAGGCGGTCGCATTCGCGCTCTCGTTCGCCCCCGAATAATAGGTGACACCCGGAAGCCAGAAGTTCTCTTGCAGGATGAAGCTCCCAGCTTGGTTCATGACGATGGCGCGGTATAGGCTGAACCACATCACGTATGCGTTGAACGGATCACCGTTCGAGAAGTGGACATCTTGCCGCAGGACGAAGGTGTAGTTCAGATTGTCCGCGGACACGCTCCAGCTCTTCGCGAGCACGGGTACGTAGGTCGTATACGACGAACCGTTGTAATTCACCAGGGTCTGGTAGATCTGCTGGACGATGCCCCATCCCGGGGTGGAGAACGTCACATGGGGATCGAGCGTGTCGGGCCGCTCGGGCTGGTCAAAGATTAGAGGGTCCGTCGACGAGAAGTTACACGCCGAGCTCTGGGTGAGCACGTAGAACACGACCGCTCCCGAGATCGCCAAGATGATGGCGATGAGGACGACGACGATTCGAACCGTCTTCGGATTCCTTCGGCCTCCGGCCATCGGGGGCGATGACGGCGGCATGCTGAGTTGGTCCTGACTGGGCTGCAACGGTCCTCCTCCGAACCGCGGAACGGTCCTGTCGAATATAACGCTTAGCCCTCATGCAAGCTACTGGCCACTCACCTTCGCGCGTCTGTCTAAATCAGGAGAGGCGCGATGACGAGGGTGATGGTGGACAACAATTTCACAAGGATGTGCAGGGACGGCCCTGCGGTATCCTTGAACGGGTCGCCCACCGTGTCGCCGACCACGGCGGCCTTGTGGGTGGGGCTTCCCTTGCCCCCCAGGTTGCCCGCCTCGATGAACTTCTTCGCATTGTCCCATGCGCCGCCGCCGGTGTTCAGGACGAGGGCCATCAGGACCCCGGCGATCGTTCCGACCATGAGGGTGCCCCCGAGGGGTTCGCCCGCGGGGATCGGGCCTAACGTCAGGGTCACCGGATCGATGACGTACGTGATCTTGACGAAGCGGAAGATCAACCCAATCGCGAGCGGAGTGGCGACCGCGAGAATTCCCGGCACCACCATCTCTCGGAGGGCGCTGCGGGTGCAGATGTCCACCGTCCGGCCGTAGTCCGGTTTCACCGTCCCCGCCATGATTCCTGGGTTCTCGCGGAACTGATCCCTCACATCCTTGATGATCGACCAAGCCGCGCGACCAACCGCGCGGATCGCGAACGCGGTGAACAGGAAGACGAGGGCGGCTCCCATGAACGCCCCGATGAACGTCTCAGGATGCGCGAGGTCCACCGCCTTCACTTGGGCTTCGGTGAGGAAGGCGTTGAACAGCAGGAACGCCGCGAGGGCCGCGCTTCCTACGGCATAGCCTTTCGTGAGGGCTTTCGTCGTGTTGCCCGCCGCATCGAGTTTGTCCATGTTTTTGCGAGCGGCCTCGGACATGCCGGACATCTCGATGATCCCGGCGCCGTTGTCCACGATGGGCCCGAAAGTGTCCATGGCGAGGATGTAAGCTGCCGTGGCGAGCATTCCCATCGTCGCAATGGCCGTCCCGTAGATGCCGCCATGGAGTATCCCGGTAGACTCCCCTAGCCAGTAGGATACCAGGATCGCAATCGACACCACGACAGCTGGGATCGCGGTCGCTTCGAGGCCCACCGCGAAGCCCGAGATGATGTTGGTCGCCGGTCCTGTCTCCGAGGATTTCGCGATGTCCCTCACGGGTCGATACCGGGCTTCTGTATAGTACTGCGTGACCCAGACGTAGATGACAGCCGTCACCATGCCGCTGAGGCCGCACACCCAGTAGTACGCCCAGGTCCATGCTCCCGTCGTGGTCGGCGAGTTCGGTTGGAGCATCGCCCAAGCTGCGAAACCGAACAGGATTGCCGCGAGAACTGACGCAACGATGTAACCACGGTTCAACGCAGTCATCGGTGCCTCGTCCTCCCGTGCTCGGACGACGAAGACTCCGACGATGCTTGCGAGGAGACCGAACGACCGGGCGACCAGCGGGAAGATCACGCCCGCGATCCCGAAATATGGAAACAAGACGACACCGAGGACCATCGCACCGATATTCTCCGCCGCAGTGGACTCGAACAGATCGGCCCCGCGGCCCGCGCAATCGCCCACGTTGTCTCCGACGAGGTCGGCAATGACCGCCGGGTTCCTCGGGTCATCCTCCGGGATCCCCGCTTCGACCTTGCCCACCAGGTCCGCTCCGACATCCGCGGCCTTCGTGTAGATGCCGCCTCCCAACTGGGCGAACAAGGCGACGAGGCTCGCACCGAATCCGAATCCGACGATGGAAAAGATCAGGCTCTCTTCCATGGCTTTCGACTCGCACACCGCTCGGGTGAATCCCAGGGTAAGGCAGTCGGTGACGGTCCTGGAATTGAGAGGAAGACCGAACGCCTGTCCGAGCGCTCCGTATCCGTAATACAGGAGGGCAACACCGGTGAGGGACATGCTGACGATCGCAAGACCGGAGACCGCGCCGCCGCGCAGGGCAATCACGAGCGCATCATTGAATGACTTCAGGGATCCCGCCGCGGAACGAAGGTTCGAGCGGATGGCGATGTGCATTCCGATGTACCCGGAGAGGGCCGAGAACGTCGCCCCGAGGGCAAAGGCTCCCGCCGTTTCGAATCCGAGGAGAGGCCCTTTCTGGGCGCCGATGGCGACCGCGAAGAGGATCGCGAGGGCCGACGCGATCAGCGCGATTGACTTGTATTGTCGACGCAAGAACGCCCGCGCCCCTTGCTGGATCGCGGTCGCGATCTCCCGCATCCGGTCCGAGCCTGTCTCCCGGCGGAGGATGTCCCGCGCCAACAGGCCGGCGAATCCCAGGCCCGCGAGGACCGCGATCGGGATGATGATGCTCAGGTCCACCTGCGCCATGCCCTCCGACTCCGTCGCCCGACCGCGGTCGCAACCTCCTCCTCGTATTAGATTCTGACGGGCCGCTCAGGCGCCGTACTTCGTCGCGCGGTTCGAGATGTCCAGGAGGAGGTTCATCACATCCTGGCCGCGGATCCGGCCCAGGGCCCCTGCGGCCACGCTCCGCTCGTCGAAGTTCAGCACGCTGTCCACACGGACGCCTTCCCCGAAGATCGTCAAGGGCACCGGATCCCCGGAGTGGTCCTTCACCGCGACCGGCGTGGAATGGTCCGCGGTGATTGCCACGACGACATCCGACGAGAGTTTTGACTTCAGGTGACCCATCATCGTGTCCATCCGCTCGATCACGCGAATCTTCTCGGAGGCCTTGCCGTCATGGCCGCAGAGGTCGGTCGCCTTGACATGGAGAACGACCAGGTCGTAGGTCTTGAGGGCCTCCAGCGCCGCGTCCGCCTTCGCGATCATGTCCGTATCGAGCCCGCCCGTGGCCCCCGGGACGTCGATTGGGTCGATTCCGACGGTGCGGAACATCCCGCGGATCAACGCGACGCCGGCAATGCCCGCCGCGGTGAGATGCATTCGCTCCGTGATGGGGACGAGACTCGGGTAGATTCCCGCCCCGCGCAATACAACAATGTTCGCGGGCGGTTCGCCCTTCGCGACGCGGGCGCGATTTACCGGATGGCCTTTCAAGAGCTTGTAGGCCTGTTTCGTGAACGCATTCACGGCCTTCGCCGTCGGTTTTGCGGCGGCCTCGAGCGGCTCCGAATCAAGGACCTTCGCTCCGACCTCGTGAGGGTCCGTGTCCGAGACTTTGGGAGATAGGCCGCGTCCTCGGAGGACGAGGGCCACCCGATGTTCCGTCCCCGCCCGAACGGTGGCTCGGATCCTTCCGAGGCGGAGGCCATCGAGGGCCTTCGCGAGTTCGTCGGTCCCCTCGCGGATCCGGCCCGCGCGGCGGTCCGTGATCCGAAGATCGTCATCGACCGACGCGAAGTTCCCGCGGAAGGCGACGTCGCCCGGTTGCAGGTCGATGCCGACGCCCGCGGCCTCGAACGGTCCGCGGCCCGTATAGACCTCCCGCGGATCGTATCCGAACAGCGCGAGGTGGCTCGTGTCAGATCCGGCGACGACGCCCGGGGCGATCGGATCGACGAGGCCATTCACCCCGTTTGCCGCAAACCAGTCGAGGTTCGGTTTCGGCGTGGATTCGAGGGGCGTCTTGTGTCCGAGCTCGGTGAGCGGACGATCCCCCAGACCATCGAAGATCACGAGGAGGATCTTCCGTTCATCCATTTCGGGCGTGGAAAGTGCGGTCCCTAGATATGTCTTTGGAATCAGAGCTTTGTCACCGACACGTGCATGCCCGGCGTCGCCTCGAGTTGCGAGGCCGCGTTCGATTCGCGCCGCGAGATCTCCAGGAATCCGCTGGAGGCCATCGTCGCGAGGAAATCTCCCGGCGCGACGATGCCGTACGTGCGCACGAACGGCACAGTCATTTCATAACCACCGATCGTGACCGCGAGGCGATCCCCGAAGGACCACGCCTTCTCGACGTCGGATTGCGGGATGTTCGTCACGATGTTGCCGAAACGGTCGTACGTGATGACGACGCCTTCGAAGCCTCCCTTCCGTTTCTTCGGCACGCCGAAATCCAGGTCCACGAAGTCCTTCACGACGGGACCCACGTCCTTCACCTTCGCGCCCGACAAGAGGTGTGCCGCTGCGGGGGCGAACAGGTCTCGACCGTGGAACGTGTCAGAAAGTTCCGGCCGGCCCAGTCTGCGGTTCGTGATCTCCCGCACTTCCTTCAAGCCGAGGCGCTTTGCGGCGGGGATCAACAAGCCGTTGTCGGGTCCGACGAGCAGCGCCCCTTCGCACACGCACAGGATCGCCCGGCGTTTCGTCCCCACCCCGGGGTCGACGACGCCAACATGGACGGCGAACGGATAGTAGGGCAGAGACGAATACAGAACGAACGCACCATGCCGGACGTCGTGCGCCCGGACCAGATGGTCCAGGTCGACGATGGTCAGGTCGGGGTCGATCGACAGGATGGCGCCCTTCATCGCCCCGACGTAGGCGCCGGGTCCGAAGTCCGTGGTCAGCGTGATGATGCCCGGCATGCCGTCCTCCGTCACCGAATCTTCTTGAGTCCTTCCTTGATTCGCAGGAGCTCCTTCTTCCGGCGCTCCAGATCGGCATCCGTCTTCTCGGCCTTGGACTGGGTCTCTTTCAGCTTGGCCTCCCGGGCCTTGTGCTCGAACCGAGTCTCCTGGATTTCCGCCCGCTCGGCAGCCAATTGACTCTTCATGGCGTCAAGCTTTGCGGCCCGATCTTGAATCGACGCTCGGAGCGCCGCGACGGATTCCTCGTGGCGCTTCCGTTCGGCCTCGGTCCGACCCGCTCTCTCCTCCAGGGCGGACTCTCGTTTGTCCAGCTCTTGGTCCCGTTGGGCGAGGGTCGCCTCTTGCTCATGGAGGGCCGCGGTCGCGGCCTCGAGTTCGCGATCCCGCGCCTCTCGGGCAGAGTCTCGCCGGTCCACCTCCTGCTTCAGCTTCGCTTCTCGAGCCTCGATCGATGCGACTCGTTTCCGAAGCTTCTCCTGCTCACGTGCGAGCGCGGCTTCCGCCTTCTCGACAGAAGCCTTTCGAGGCGCCAGTTCGTGAACGCCACCCAGGAGGGCCGTCTCGTGTTCCTCCAGACTTGTCTTCAATTCTTCCAAGGACTTGGATTCCTTTTCGACCGACCGTTCCCTTTCCTCCAGCTCACGGACGCGGCGCTCGAGCGCGGCCCGTTTCGTCGCATACTCCCGTTCCATCTCGTCCCTGCGGGCCTTCAGATCTTCGGATCCCGCGCCGGTTGCCTCGGTCCTGTTGACCAGTCCCGCTCGTTCCGCTTCCACCGCCTTCTCGCGCTTGTCGAGCGCCGTCTCACGTTTCTTCGTGACGGAATCGCGCTTCGCCAACTCTTGCTCGCGGGCTTCGACCGCTCGGAGTCGCTCCTGGAGCGCCCGTTCGGAGCGGAGTAGTTTCACGGCCTGGTCCTTCAATGCCTCTCGGGAATGTGTGAGTTCTTCCACCGTCTCAGAGAGCTGGTGGTTCTGCCGTTCCAATTCCTTTCCCTGGGCCGCGAGTTCGCGTTCGCGGTGTTGGACTTCCTCGTGCCGCTGCCGCACCTCGCGTTCTTCCCCCGCCACCTTGCGGTCCCTCATGGCCAGTTCCTTCGCGATCTTCTCCATACGCTCGGTCGCCCGGGCGAGTTCGTCTCGGCGATCTTCCAGCGTCGTCCCTTGGCCGTCGAGCGCTTCCTCGCGTTTCGCGAGAGCCGCGCCTTCGGCCGCGATCTTCGCCTCCCGGCGTTCCAGGTCCTTCGACCGAGACTCCATGGCCTTTTCCCGGTCGCCGACCGTTTTCTCGCGGGCGGAAACGGCGGCATCGTATTGTCGTAGTCGGCCTTCCCCCTCGCCACTCGCCTGCTCTCGGAGGATCAACTCGCGCTCCCGGCGTTCGGCATCGGCGAGTCGGGTGTCGAAGACTTCGCGTGCTCCGGAGATCTTCTCCGTTTCCGCCTGGAGGCTCGCATACAGATCGTTCATCTGCCGGCGCTCCCGCTCGAGGGATTCCTCCCGCGCCGCGATCGACGCCTCCCGATCGGCGAGGGACGTCTGCCGAGCCGCGAAATCCCGTTCGAGGTCCTCCGCCTTCGCGGTCCTCTCCGAGAGGTTCCGCCGTTGGACCTCCAGCTCCGCGCGGGCCCTCTCCGATTCCATCGTGAGCACTTTTCGCTGGGACTGGATCTCCACGTCTTCGGCAGTTCGGCGTTCCTCGAGGCGCCGCATGATCATGCCGCTCGCCTCCTTCACGGCCTGCAGTTCCGCTCGGAGGGATTCGAGTTCCTTCTGACGGAC
>Ga0209056_10001536_pt1 | contig 25444 bp, 28 predicted proteins | sample GraSoiAngelo_114_FD_185876 | JGI IMG/M metagenome (GOLD analysis project Ga0209056, IMG submission 185876) | Grasslands soil microbial communities from the Angelo Coastal Reserve, California, USA - 14_0903_13_40cm (SPAdes) (version 2) | ecosystem: Environmental > Terrestrial > Soil > Grasslands... | reverse complement strand
GCTCTACCGCGCGCGCGTCTTCCAGGTCGTGGCCGGCGTCGCGCGGCCGCGCTCCGGGGGCGGGCTCCTGCTCCTGAAGCTTCTGGTCGCGTTCCTGCCCGCGGCGATCGTGGGGCTTGCCCTCCATCACGCCATCGAGCGGCACCTCTTCGGTCCGCGCCCGGTCGCGATCGCGCTTCTCCTCGGCGGCGTGGTCATGGTGATCTTCGAGCGTGTCCGCCGCGCGCGCGGCGGGACGCCGCGGTTCGAGAGCGTGGACGCGATCCCCCTCACGGTCGCGCTCTGGATCGGGATCTTCCAGTGCGCCTCGCTCTGGCCCGGAATGTCCCGCTCCATGGTGACGATCCTCGGAGGGCTGATCCTCGGATGCTCCGCCGTCGCCGCGGCCGAGTTCTCGTTCCTGCTCGCGCTCCCGACGCTGGGCGCCGCGACCCTCTTCGACTTCGTGAAGCACAAGGATGCCCTGCTCCACGGCGGCGAGGTAGGCAAAGCCGCGATCCTGACCGGCCTCGTGGTCGCGGCGGTCGTGGCCGCCATCGCGATCCGTTCCTTCCTGCGCTACCTCACCCGCCACGGGCTCACGCTCTTCGGCTGGTACCGGATCGTGCTCGGCGTCGTCCTCCTGGTGCTCCTGGGGCGGCACGTGGCGGGACTCCCGTGAGGTGCGGGACGGGGCTCCCGTGACGAGACTCCCGTGAGCCATGTGATCGGGCTCGCGCACGTGGGGATCGCGGTGCGCTCGCTGGAGGAGTCGATCCCGGTCTGGGTCCGCGCGTTCGGATTCCGCCACACCGACACGATCCAGTTCGATTCCATGAAGCTCCGCATCGCGTTCCTCCGCGCCGGAGAGTCGGAGATGGAGCTTCTGGAGCCGACGGCCGCCGATTCGCCGGTGGGGCGCTTTCTCTCGAAGCGCGGCGAAGGGATCCACCATCTGTCGTTTCACGTCACGGACCTCGAGGAGGCGCTGGAGGAGGCGGAAGCCGCGGGGCTGGAGCTGATCGACCGGTCCCCGCGCGAGGGCAGCCACCGTACGAAGATCGCATTCCTGAGTCCCCGGACCCTGAACGGGGTGCTGGTCGAGCTGTGTCAACGGAGGGAGCCATGAATTCCAAGAAGATCATGCTCGCGATTCTGTGCGTGGGGGTCGCCGCGGCCGCCTGCACGGCGACGGCGAACAATCCGAAGCTGGACTCGAGGTACGAGTACACGGTCGGGGACGACGTGGCACAGCGCACCGCGAGCATCTTCCGCATCACCGCCGGCATCGAGGAGCCGACCCTCGTCTACTACGACCGGGAGAATCACGACATCGTGGCGGAGATCATCGGCAACACGGACAACGTCGAGGCGGCCAAGCGCGAGATCGACGCGCTCGTGGACGTGATCCGCGCGAACGTGGTGGGATACGCCAAGAAACAGCACAGGCTCGACCTCACCGACAACGACGTGACCCTGATCTACTACGTGGACAGCGATCAGGGGGTGCCGGTGGAGGTGGTGCGGCGCGAGAAGGGCAAGTACATCGTGCCCGTGGGCGGCGAGGCAGGGGGCGATGCCGAGGACAAGGAATAGATGAGTCTTCACCCGTTCCGGGGGAAACACCGCGCTCCCCGCGCAGAGACCTTGGTTGCATTTCTCTTCACGGCGCTCGCGCTCACGAGCTGCGCCGGATCCGGCGTCGCACGCGTCCGGTCCTCGGCGGGACCGGGCTCCGGGTTCCTGACGGCCTCCGCCGCGATGGTGCGCCCGCTTCAGAGCCGGGTCCGGATCACACCGCTCCTCACCGCGGGCGACACCCTCTTCTCCAACAACCCCGGGGAGCTTCCCTTCGTCTTCGCGGGGCGTGCCGGCGGGCTGGGCGCGCGCGACCGCGGAGACGGAACCGCCGAGGTGCTGGTCTCGCACGAGGACGCGTGGCTCGGCGGATTCGAGGGATCCATGGTCTCGCGCCTCGAGCTGGATCTCCGGAACTCGGGCGTGCTATCGGCCGGGTACGTCCTTCGCCCGGATCGCGGGTACATGGGGTTCACGCATGCCGCGCTCCTCGACACGCGCGTGGGATTTCTGAGGCCTCAGTTCTTCGTGAACGAGCGCGGGCACCCGCTTCGCACGCCGCTCGTAGCCGCCATCGACCCCGCGACCGATCAGGTCCTGGACCTCCCGTGGCTCGGGGCCATGCGGCACAAGAGCACGGTGGCATTCCCGGTGGGAGGAAAGACCCTTCTCCTCCTGACGGGCGGGAGTCAGAACCCCGCGCTCGACCAGCTCTACCTCTACATGGCCAACACCGACACGGAGATCCTCGCGGGAAGCGGCCAGCTCTATGTCTTCTGCGCGGACCCGAACGACCTCGCGCAGCGCTCGCAGAGCGCGGCACGACTGCGCCGCGGGATTCCGGTGCGGGGAACGTTCGTCCCGATCCCGGATGCGCAGGCCCGCTCCCAGGCGACGCTCGCTCCCCTGGTCCAGGACCTGGGATGCCTCAACTTCGTCCGCCTCGAGGGGATCGCCATCGATCGAGACCGTCCCAACGGGTTCTACTTCGTGGACCGTCTGGGTTACGGGGCCGCGGCGGGCCTCCCGACCACGGCCGGAGGGGGAAGGCTCTATCACGTGACCCTCGATCCCTTCGACCCCACGAAGGTGCAGGCCCTCGAGGTCGTGCTCGACGCGAGCGACGGCGACGATCTCTTCCGCCCGTCCAGCATCGATACCGACGACCAGTGCGTGATGATCCAGGAGTATCCGGGAGCGCACGGAATCCACGCCTCCCGGATCCTGCGCTACGACGTCCGGTCCCGGCGCCTGGACGCGCTCGCGGAATGCGTGGAGCGCGATACCCGGGGACGATTGGTTCCGCAGGGCGTGGGTGGGGAATGGGAGACGAGCGGGATCACCAACGTGAGCGACTTCCTGGGCGAGGACAGCTGGCTCTTCACCGTCCAGGCCCACACGGTGCGGATCGTCCAGGACGCCCGGCACCTGGGAGAAGCGGGGCAGCTCCTCCTGCTTCGCGGCGCCCGGAATCCTCCGCGTCAGTAGCCGCTGGGCGGAGGAGGCGGAGGAGGAGGCATCTCGTCGTCCGTGTTGGAACGCGGCGCCGGCAGATTGTCCTCCGGTGCTCCGGTCTTGTCCCCGTTCGAGCCCGCCACCTTCTTGACGCCCTCGGTGTCGAAGGTCTCGGTCGGGTTCCGCTCGTAGCGCAGCTGGAGCTGGCAGCTCACCTTCTTCGCGGTCCGGATCGAATATCCGTTGTCCAGCAGCAGGACGATCGGCGTGCCGGCCGGGAGATCCTGGTCCAGCGTCAGATTGGACGAGCGCGGCGAGGTCCAGAGCGGCTGCGGCTTCTTGCCGCTCTTTTGCTTCAGCCACAGGTCGTAGTCGGAGGCGCGGAAGAGGCGAACGATGATGTCCTTCCTCCCGTGCGTCGAGACGGTCCCAAAGAGATGCACCGCCTTGGCGCCCCCCTTGTTCGTGGGCAGGTCCAGCGCGAAGAACTCCGCGGGCCCGACGGTATAGGAAGAGTCCACGATCTCGGAGACGTAGCCGTCCGTTCCCGCGTGGCGGGCCGGAGCGGCGGTGGCGGAGTCCCCCGCGGTCGCGCTTCCCTTGCCCTCCTCCGCGGCCGCGAGCTCCATGGCGTAGGCCAGGCCTCCGGTGGGCCGGTGCGTGAGCAGAAGCCCGAGGGCCGCGAGGAGGAACGCCGTGAGCCACGCTCCCCGGTGCCATTGTCTGGGATGAATTCCAGTTCCGAATCTCATCGCAACCTCCCTTCGGACGCTTCGCCGGGGCGTCAGTCTTGGCCTTTGGGCTCGTACTCTCGGAAGAGCTTCCCCCAGTCCGATGCCATGATCTTCTTCTTACGCGGAATCCCGACGAATGGATACCAGTATCCGTCGTGATAGAGCCGCGACGCGAAGTACGACCACGGCACGAGCGGGCTCCGGAGCAGGATCTTCTCCAGAGGCTTGAGCGGGCCGTGGTAGATGAGCTTCTGTCCCTTCGACGCGAACGTGTTCTCATTCCTGTGAAAACCCAGATTCACGTTCGACACATCGTCCCCCACCAGATCGATGCAACGCGGATCCCCGTTCCCCAGCTTGGCCTCGTCGGCCAGCCGTATGAACTTGATCGTCAAGGGATCGAAGCCCATCAGCTTGGCGGCCGTGGCGTCGATGGCCACCTGATCGCGCGACGCAATCAGGAGATTCGTGATGTGCGGCCGCATCGCCCGCGGCCCCGGGCCGTCCCCCGCGATCACCCCATCCATGACGGCGAAGATCCCCCGGTGGATCTCCTTCTGGATCGTCAGCAGGTCCACGAGCGTCTCGTGGATCACGCTGTGCGTCCAGTGACGCTTGAGATGAAGGAGCCCGCCGAACGCGTTCTTCATCGCGCCGGTCATTTCGGTGAAGACGTGTGTCTTGAGCGTCGGCAGATGGATGACGTTCGTCCCCATGAGCGTCTTCGGAATCATGAGACCGTCCGGGTAGACGTCGTTCAGCACGAGCATCCTTCCCTTGGGCACGTACCGTATCCAATCGGCCTCACTCTCCTTGTCATTCAGCCAAATCGAGCGAACCCCGTACCGATCCAACACCGGCTCGAGCTTGTTGTTCCGGATGCCCACGTGCGGATCGACCACCACCGTTGAATTTTGCGCGGCCAGGGTCCGCTCCCGTGCAAAACCCGACTTCTGGAGATGGCGCAGGACTCCCTCGAGCTGCCACGGGCTCGTGGAGCAGCCGGGATAGTAGACGTGCCACGAGATGTTCACTTTCAGAAGCGTGGTCGCATCCGGCCGGATCTCCTCGCGCACGTCCGCGAGCTCCATCAGCCGGCCCACGTCCTCGACGACGCGCTCCGGGCTCGTCTTCAACACGGCGACTTTCGATCTCACGTCGTTCCCTTCCCATCTTTCGGGTGCAGCACCGAATTGGCGATCACGATGCGCTGAATCTCCGAAGTGCCTTCGTAGAGCTCGGTCACCTTCGCGTCGCGGTAATAGCGCTCCACCGCGAATTCCTTCGTGTATCCGTATCCTCCATGGATCTGGACCGCGCGGTCCGCCGCCATGCGCGCGACCGCCGAAGCCTTGAGCTTCGCCATCGAGGCATAGGGCCCGTACGGAATGTCCTGATCCTTCATCCACGCCGCCTGGAGCGTGAGGAGCCTAGCGCCCTCGATCTCCGTCCGCATCTCCGCGATCATCCACTGGATCGCCTGGAAATCGCCGATGGGATGGCCGAATTGATAGCGATCGCGAGCGTATCGCGATGCGGCATCGAGGGAGGCCTGCGCGATTCCCAGCGCCTGGGCCGCGACCCCGATGCGTCCTCCGTCCAGGGTCTGCATGGCCACGCGGAATCCGCGACCCTCGTCGTGCAGCCGGTTCTTGGCGGGGACGCGGCAGTCCTCGAGGACCAATTCTACCGTGTCGGAGCCGCGGATGCCCATCTTGTCGATGTTCTTTCCGATCTTGAGCCCCGGCGCGTTTCGCTCGATGAGGAAGGCGGTGATGCCCCGGTGCTTCTGCTCCTGGCTGGTGCGCGCGAGAAGCACGAAGACGTCGGCGTACTTGCCGTTCGTCACGAAGGTCTTCGAGCCGTTCAGCACGTACTCTTCTCCCCGCCGCTCGGCGCGGGTGGTCAGCGCGGCGGAGTCGGAGCCGGAGCCGGGCTCGGTGAGCGCGAACGCCCCGAGCCACTGCTTCGCGAGGCGCGGGAGCCAGCAGGACTTCTGCGCGTCGGTCCCGAACTTCGCGATGGGTCCCGCGGCCACGGAGTTGTGCACGGAGACCGTGATCGCCACCGCGGCGGAAGCGCGCGCCAGCTCTTCCATGACGATCACGTAGCCGACCGCGTCCACCCCGACCCCCCCGTACTCCTCGGGGATCAGGAGCGCGAAGAAATTACTGTCGCGGAGTTTCTTCCGGAGGGAATCGGGAATCTTCTCCTCGGCGTCGATCGTGTGGGCGATCGGCGCGATCTCCCCCTCCGCGAACGAGCGGGCCATGGCGCGGAGCATCTCCTGCTGCTCCGTGAGCTGGAGATTCATCGGGGCCTAGGAATCGGAGTACTCGTAAAATCCCCGGCCTGACTTGCGACCCAGCCTTCCCGCCGCCACCATCGCCCGGAGCAAGGGACTCGGCCGGTACTTGTCGTCACCGAATCCTCGATGCAGCACCTCGAGAATATCGAGGCACACGTCCAGGCCGATCAGGTCGGCCAGGGCGAGCGGCCCGATGGGGTGATTCATCCCGAGCTTCATGACGGTGTCGATTCCCTCGCGCGTCGCGACCCGTTCCTCCAGGGCGAAAACCGCCTCGTTGATCATCGGCATCAGCACGCGGTTGGAGACGAATCCCGGCCGGTCCTCGACGAGGACCGGCGTCTTCCCCAGCGAGCGGGCCGCCTCCGTCGTCGCGTCCACCGTCTCCTGCGAGGTCGTGAGCCCGCGCACCACCTCCACGAGCTGCATCAGGGGGACCGGATTCATGAAGTGCATTCCGATGACGCGCGCGGGGCGCTGGGTCGCCGCGGCCAGCTCGGTGATGGAGATGGAGGAGGTGTTCGTGGCCAGGATGGCGTCCTCGGGAAGCAGGCGGTCCAATTCTTGTAACACGGCTTTCTTGAGGTCCAGCCTCTCGGGCACCGCTTCGATCGCGATCGCGCACTCCCGGAGCGAGCCCGCGAGCTGCCCGGCCGCTCCGCGCGCCTCCCCGCGGATCCGTCCCAGGACCTGATCGCGCGCGGCCGTGTCCAGGGTCCCCTTCTTGACGAGGCGGTCGAGGCTCTTCTGGATCGTGGCGAGGCCACGCTTCACGCTGGCCTCGTCCTGATCCCCGAGGTAGACCTGCCGGCCCGCGGCCGCGAACACCTGGGCGATGCCGCTCCCCATCGTGCCCGCCCCGATCACCGCGACCGGGCGCGTGGCCGTGGCGACCGCCACTACACGGCCTCCACGCTCAGCGCCACCGCGTTCCCTCCGCCCAGGCAGAGCGTCGCGAGTCCCGTCTTCGCCTTCCGGTCCCGCATCGCGTAGAGGAGGGTCGTGAGCACGCGCGCGCCGCTGGCCCCGATCGGGTGGCCGAGCGCGACCGCGCCGCCGTGCACGTTGAGCTTCGAGAAATCCCACCCCAGCTCGCGGGCATCCACGATCGCCTGCGCCGCGAAGGCTTCGTTGGCCTCGATCAGATCCCAGTCGTTGGGCTTCCGCCCCAGCTTCTCGGCGAGCTTCTTGACCGCGACCACCGGCGCGTAGAACACCATCTCCGGCGCGGTGCCTCCCGTCGCGTACCCCGTGACGCGCGCCATCGGATTCGCCCCGGTGCGCTTCACGGCCGCGCCCGACATCACGATCACCGCCGAGGCCCCGTCGTTCAGTCCCGGCGCGTTCGCGGCCGTCACGGTGCCGTCCTTCTCGAACGCCGGGCGGAGCTTGCCGAGCGACTCCATCGTGGAGTCTGGGCGCGGGCGCTCGTCCACGCAGAAGCACTTGGGCTCCCCCTTCTTCTGGGGAACGAGCACGGGCACGATCTCTTCCTTGAACTTTCCTTCCTTCTGCGCCTTCACGGCCTTCTGATGGCTCTCCACGGAGAACCGGTCCTGGTCCTCGCGCGTCACCTTGAACTTGCGCGCGATCAGCTCGGCGGCGCTTCCCATGTGGAAGTTGTTGAAGGAATCCCAGAGCCCGTCGTGGATCACGCCGTCCACCAGCTCTCCGTTCCCCAGGCGGTAGCCGGTGCGCGCTTTCGGAAGGTAGTACGGGGCGTTCGACATGGATTCCATGCCTCCCGCCACGATCACGTCCATGTCTCCGGCGCGGATGGCCTGGGCCGCCAGCATGACCGCCTTCAGCCCCGAGCCGCACACCTTGTTCACGGTGGTCGCCCCCACGGTATTGGGGATCCCCGCCTTGATGGCCGCTTGGCGCGCCGGCGCCTGGCCGACGCCCGCCTGGACGACGTTCCCCATCAGGACCTCCTCGACGTCCTCCGGCTTGATGCCCGCGCGGCTCACCGCCTCGCGGATCACCACCGCCCCGAGCTCGGGGGCCGGCATCGAGGAAAGCCCGCCCAGGAACTCTCCGATCGCCGTCCGGGTCGCGCTCACGATGTATGCGTCACGATCTGCCATTCTCGATTCTCCTTCCAAAGTTGAATCGGGCCGCGTGGCCCCGCGCGCTAGCGCGAGAGGCCTTCCGCTTCCCGCAAGAGCTCCCGCGCGATGACCAGCTTCTGAATCTGCGACGTACCCTCGCCGATCTCCATGAGCTTGGCGTCGCGGAAAAACCGCTCCACCGGATGGTCGGTCATGTAACCCGCGCCGCCGTGGATCTGGATGGCGGTGTCGGCGGCCTTCATGGAAACCGTGGACGCCAGGAGCTTCGCCATCGCCGACTGCCGGGTGAACGGCAGCCCGCGGTCCTTGAGCCGGGCCGTCTGATAGACCAGAAGCCGCGCCGCCTCGATCCCCGTGGCCATGTCCGCGAGCAGGAGCTGGATCGCCTGGAACTCCGCGATCGGCTTTCCGAACTGTCTCCGCTCGCGCGCGTACTTGATCGCGGCGTCGAGGGAGGCCTGCGCGATACCGACCGACATGGCCCCGATCGAGATGCGCCCTCCGTCCAGGGTCTTCATGAACTGCTTGAATCCCTGCCCCTCCTTGCCGTCCTTCTCGAGGAGATTCTCCTTGGGCAGCTTCACGTTCTCGAAGAGGAGCTCGACCGTGTCGCTGGCGCGGTGGCCCAGCTTCTTCTCCCTCGTCCCCGCGCTGAATCCCGGAGCGCCCTTCTCGACGATGAAGGCGGAGATCCCGTTCACGCCGATGCCGGGCGTCGTGACCGCGGTGAAGACCGCGGTGCCGCACACCGACCCGTTCGTGATGTAGATCTTCCGTCCGTTGACCGTGTAGGTCCCGCCGTCGAGCACCGCGCGGGTCTTGGTTCCCCCCGCGTCGGAGCCCGCCTCGGGCTCCGTGAGCCCGAACGCGGCCAGCTTCTCCCCGGTGCAGAGGGCGGGAAGATACTTCCGCTTCTGCTCCTGCGTCCCGAAGTTGTAGATGGGAGAGGTGCCCAGGGAGACATGCGCCGCGAGCGTGATCCCCGTGGAGGCGCACGCGCGCGAGATCTCCTCGACCGCGATGACGTAGGAGAGCGTGTCCAGGCCCTGGCCGCCGTATTCCTCGGGGAAGATCATTCCAAATAAACCAAGCTCCCGCATCTTCTTGATGTTCTCCCACGGAAATTCGTTGGCTTCGTCGAACCGGGCCGCCTTGGGGGCGATTTCCTTGTCCGCGAATTCATGAAGCATGTCGCGGAGGCGCGACTGCTCCTCGGTAAGCTCGTAGAGATCGTTCGACCTGGTCTCCGTCATCGTCTCCATCCGGGTCCCCGCGCCGGTCAAGCCGGCATCTCGCAGACTTCCTCGACGCGAAGCTCGGCTTCGGTCGATTTGAGAATTTCATCCACGGTAACGCCGGGGGCGCGCTCCTTGAGCTTGAGCCCCTGCGGTGTGACCTCCATCACGGCGAGCTCGGTGATGATGAGATCGACCACGTTCTTCCCCGTGAGCGGCAGCGTGCACTTCTCGAGAATCTTGGACGTGCCGTCCTTGGCGGTGTGGAGCATCGTCACCACGACGCGCCGGGCGCCGGCGACGAGGTCCATCGCGCCCCCCATTCCCTTCACCATCTTGCCCGGAACCATCCAGTTGGCCAGATTGCCCTCCTGGTCCACCTCCATGGCGCCCAGGATGGTCAGATCGATGTGTCCTCCGCGCACCATCGCGAAGGACTCCGCGCTCGAGAAGAAGGACGCCCCGGGAAGCACCGTGACGGTCTCCTTGCCGGCGTTGATCAGGTCCGGGTCCTCCTCTCCCTCGAAGGGATAGGGCCCGACCCCCAGGATTCCGTTCTCCGACTGCAGGGTGACGTGAACCCCCTTCGGGATGTAGTTCGCCACGAGCGTGGGCATCCCGATGCCCAGGTTCACATAGAACCCGTCCCTAAGCTCGAGCGCCGCTCTTCGGACGATTCGTTCTCTTTTCGACTCGCTTGGGTCCATAGGTCCCCTGGAACAGCGTCTTGATGAACACCCCCGGCGTGATCACGTGATCCGGATCGATCGCGCCGGCGTCGACCAGGGTTTCCACCTCGGCAATCGTGTGCTGGGCCGCGGTCGCGAACACCGGGTTGAAGTTTCTCGCGGACCGGTGATAGACGAGGTTCCCCTCGCGGTCTCCGCGGTGGGCCTTCACGAAGGCGAAATCGCCCCGGATCGGCATCTCGAGCAGGTACTCACGGCCGTGCATGACGCGGAGCTCCTTACCCTCGGCCACCAGCGTTCCCACCCCGGTCGGAGTATAGAAGCCTCCGATTCCGGCGCCGCCGGCGCGCACGCGCTCGGCCAGCGTCCCCTGGGGGATCAGCTCCACCTCCAGCTCGCCGCTCAGGAACTGGCGCTCGAAGGTCTGGTTCTCCCCGACGTAGGTCGAGATCATCTTCCGTACCTGGCGGGTCTGGAGGAGAAGCCCAAGGCCCCAGTCGTCCACGCCCGCGTTGTTCGAGACGCAGGTCAGATCCTTCACGCCGGAATCGCGCAGCGCGAGGATCAGGTTCTCGGGAATGCCGCAGAGGCCGAATCCTCCGAACAGGATCGTGGACCCGTCCCGGACCTTCGCCCGCTCCAGGGCCTCACGAGCGCCTTTGACGACCTTGTTCACCGCGCCGACCCGGCCTTGGCGGAGCGGCTCGCGGCGCCTCCCGGCGCGGCGCCCCGGATGTACTCGATGATCGCCGTCGTGGAGGTGCCGGGACCGAAGAGCTCCCCGACGCCCATCTGGCGGAGCGCCGTCATGTCCGCCTTGGGGATGATCCCTCCACCCGTGAGGAGCACGTCGCCGATCCCCTTCTCGCGCATCAGCTCGAGCACGCGGGGGAAAAGCGTCATGTGGGCGCCCGAGAGAATCGAGAGGGCCACCGCGTCCACATCCTCCTGGACCGCGGCCTGCACGATCATCTCGGGCGTCTGGTGGAGACCGGTGTAGATCACCTCGAACCCGGCGTCGCGCATCGCGCTCGCCACCACCTTGGCTCCGCGGTCGTGTCCGTCCAGCCCCGCCTTCGCGACCAGCACCCGGATCTTTCGCGCCATGCGTCCGCCGCTCTCCTAGAAGACCGCGGGCTCGCGATACACGCCGTAGGCCTCGCGGAACACGTCCGAGATCTCGCCCAGGGTCGCGTACGCCCGCACCGCGTCGAGGACGTAGGGTACGAGGTTCTTATCGCTCCTACAGGCGTCGCGGAGATCCTTCATCGCCTGCTCCCAGCGCGCGGCGTCGCGGCGCGCCCGGACCGCCCGCACGCGCTCGATCTGACGCCGCTCGATCTCGGGATCGATCTTGAGCACCGGGATCGAGATTTCCTCCTCGCCGCCGAAGCGATTCACGCCCACGATCGTGCGGCGTCCCTCCTCCACCTGCATCTGGAAGCGGTACGCCGAATCGGCGATCTCCTTCTGGGGGAATCCGCGCTCCACCGCCTGGATGATGCCGCCCATCTCGTCGATCCTCCGGATGTAGGACATGGCCTCCTCCTCCATCCGGTCGGTGAGCGATTCCACGAAATAGGAGCCCGCAAAGGGATCCACCACGTTCGTGACGCCGGTCTCGTGCGCGATGATCTGCTGGGTGCGCAGGGCCACCGTCGCCGCTTCCTCGGTGGGGAGCGCCAGCGTCTCGTCCATGGAGTTCGTGTGGAGCGACTGCGTGCCGCCGAGCACCGCGGCGAGCGCCTGGATGGCGACGCGCGCCACGTTGTTGAGCGGCTGCTGCGCGGTGAGCGAGACCCCCGCCGTCTGCGCGTGGGTCCGGAGCTGCCAGCTCCGGGGATTCTTCGCGCCGAAGCGGTCGCGCATGAGCTTGGCCCAGATGCGCCGGCCGGCCCGAAACTTCGCGATCTCCTCGAAGAAGTCGTTGTGCACGTCCCAGAAGAAGCTGAGCCGCGGCGCGAACTCGTCGACGTCCATGCCGCGCTTCACGCACTCCTCGACGTAACCGATGCCGTCCGCGATCGTGAAGGCCAGCTCCTGCACCGCGGTCGCGCCCGCCTCCCGGATGTGGTAGCCGCTGATCGAGATCGAGTTCCATTTCGGCATGTGCTTGGCGCACCACTCGATCATGTCCACGCAGATCTTCACGGAGGGGCGCGGCGGGCAGATCCACTCCTTCTGCGCGATGAACTCCTTCAGCATATCCGCCTGGACCGTGCCGCCCAGCTTCTCGGCCCCGATGCCTTGCTTCTCCGCGACCGCGACGTACATCGCCAGCAGCACGACCGCGGGGGCGTTGATCGTCATGGACGTCGTGACCTGATCGAGCGGGATCCCCCGGAAGAGGATCTCCATGTCCTCGAGCGAGGAGATGGCCACCCCCTCGCGCCCCACCTCGCCGAACGCCATGGCGTGATCGGCGTCGTAGCCCATGAGGGTCGGCATGTCGAAGGCGGTGGAGAGACCGGTCATGCCCTGCGCGAGGAGATAGTGGAAGCGCTGGTTCGTGTGCTCCGCGGAGCCGAAGCCCGCGAACTGGCGCATGGTCCAGAGACGCTTGCGGTACATCTCGGGATGGAGGCCGCGCGTGAAGGGAAACTTCCCCGGCTCGCCCAGACGCTCTTCCAATCCGGGCTTCACGTCCACGGGTCCATAGAGCGGCTTGACGGGAATTCCGGACAAAGTCTCGAAGAGCGGAGTCGGCGACGCAGGGGCGCCGTTCTCCCCGCCGGAGAGGGCGGGCGGCGCTTCGGCAGTCTCGGCGTCCGACGTCTCGCGCTTCGCGCGCTCGGTTGCGGTCTCAGTTCTTGCTGCGTTCGCCATGGTCCGTGATCCTTTCGATCAGATCCCGCGCCGCGCGGTAGGGCGATACCGTCCCGCCCAGCACCTGGTCCGCCGCCCGGTCCAGCAGGGCCCCGAGCCCCTGCCGTTCCCACGCTGCCTCGAGAAGCCGCTCGCGAATGGCGTTTTTCAGCCTCGCCCGGATCTTTTCCCGGCGCCCGCCCTGGGCCTTCGGGCCGGCGAGATGAGCCCTGTGTGCTTCGATGGCTTCGTGGAGCTCTTCGATTCCGCGACGCTCGGTCGCGACCGTCCTCACGATCGGCGGCATCCAGGGCGCTTTGGGACGCAATGCTAGCGCCGATCGGATCGCGGCGGCCAGCTGATCCGCCCCCGCGTGGTCGGATTTGTTCACCACGAAGACGTCCGCAATCTCCATCAGCCCCGCCTTCAGGGACTGGATCGCGTCCCCGGACTCGGGTGTCAGGACCACGAGCGTGGTGTCGGCGGCCTGCGCCACGTCCAGCTCCGACTGCCCCACGCCGACGGTCTCGATCAGCGTGATGTCGCTTCCCCAACCGGAGAGAAGCTCGGCCAGCTCCTCGGTGCGGGCCGCGAGCCCGCCCAGGCTCCCGCGCGTCGCCATGCTCCGGATGAAGACTTCCGGATCGGTCGAGAGCTCGCTCATCCGGACGCGGTCGCCCAAGATTGCGCCCCCCGTGTAGGGGCTCGTGGGATCCACCGCGACCACGCCCACGCGCTTCCCCCGGCGCCGGAGCAGCAGCGCCAGCTCCGCGACGAGGGTGCTCTTGCCCGCCCCCGGAGGCCCCGTAACTCCCACGCGAGGCGCCGCGGGACGCGCGCCGTACACGCGCTCCAGAAGCGCCTCCGCTTCCGGCGCGCCGTTTTCCACGAGGCTCATGGCCCGCGCGAGCGACCGCGCGTCCCCGCGGAGCAGCTCGTCCGCGAGCTTCAGTACTCCATCCCGGCGCGCGATTCGATTCCCTTCCGGTAGTGGTGCTTGATCTCGCGCACCTCGCTCACCGTGTCCGCCAGCTCGACCATCGCCGCCGGCGCGTTCCTGCCGGTCCAGATCATGTCCATCCACCTCGGGCGCGCCTTCGCCAGCTCCAGCACCTCCTCGACCGGGATCAGGCCGAAGTCGGCGACGACGTTGATCTCGTCCAGAATCAGAAGGTCGTGCTTCCCGCCCCGGACGATCTCCCAGGCCTTGTCCATCCCCTGGCGCGCCAGCTCGCGGTCCTTGGGGTCCGGATTCTTCGGATCCACGAACGCGACGCGGCCGAACTGCCAGACCTCGACGCGCGGGAGGGAACGAAGCGTGTCCAGCTCGCCGTAGATGCGTCCCTTCATGAACTGCACGATCGCGATCGAGAACCCGTGGCCGTGCGCGCGGAGCGCGCAACCGAAGGCCGACGTGGTCTTCCCTTTTCCTGGTCCCGTGATCGCGAGAAGGACGCCCTGGCGGGTTTCCCGGCTCTCGTTTTCCGCGGCCGATCCCGCTGTCACAGCGTCATTTGCGGCGGTTTTCGGCATCACCGGATGCTACCACCCGTGCCCTCAGGGTGTCAATCGAGTCAGGATCGACTCCGCGACCTGAAACGCCGACCGCGGGCGGCCGATCGAGCGCGCGTTCGCCTTCATCCGTTCCAGATCCGCGCGGTCGGAGAGGAAATGCATGAGCCGGTACTGAAGATCGTCCAGATCGTACGCGCGCACCGCCGCGCCCGATTCCTGTAAGTAGTCGACATTTCGCTCCTCCTGCCCCGGGATCGGGCGCACCGCGATGATCGGCACCCCGCGCGCCATGGCCTCGCTGGAGGTGAGCCCGCCCGCCTTGCCGACCAGCAGGTCGGCGGCCTCGAGCATCCGGTGCACGCGGTCGCTGAAGCCGTGGACCTTGATGCGGTGCTCCTGCCCCCGGGCCCGCTTCGCGAGCCTCTGGCGCAGCTCCTCGTTCCTCCCGGCCAGGACGATCGCCTGCACGGAAGGATCCAGCTCCAGCACGACCTGGAGCATCGACTCCATGGGTCCCCAGCCGAAGCCGCCTCCCATGAGGAGCAGCGTGAGACGCCTCGGATCCAGGTCCAGCCCCAGCTCCTGCCGCGCCGCCTCCATGCCCACCTGCGACGCGAACTCCGGATCGATGGGCACGCCCGTGACCTCGATCCGGTCCGCCGCCACGACCCCCGTGGAGCGGAGCTGCTCGGCCGAGAACTCCGAGGCCACGAAGTAGCGGTCGATTCCGGGATAGACCCAGATGGGATGCACGGCGAAGTCGGTGATCGCGCAATAGACCGGCACCGGGATCGCTCCCCGCCGGCGCAGGAAGGCGAAGACTTCGGCGGGAAGGAACTGCGTGCAGAGCACCGCGTCGGCGCGGAAGCGCGCCGCGGCGGCCGCGAAGTCGCGGCACCCCGCCGCAAGCAGGCTGGACCGGACCCGCTGCCGGAACCCCGTTGCGGGGATCCGCTCGGCCTGACGGTAGAAGAACCCCCACGCGCGGGGCGCACGGTCCACGAGCCGGTTGTACGAGGAGGCGTAGAACGTGCGAAGGAAGGGCGAGGAGAATTCCAGCGCGTCGCGAACGATCGGCTCGCAAGAGGGATCGAGCGAGCGAAGCGCCGCCTCGACCGCGCGCGCCGCGCGCTCATGCCCCACGCCGGCGCGCACGTGGAGGATGAGGATCCGCTTCGCCGTGGCCGGCATCCGCCGCGCCTCCTCGCCGGGAGACTCGCGCGCGCCGGAGCGCGGATCAGAAGAACTGATTTCGGCCGCCCGGGTAGGCGTTGGGTACGTGCTGGACGAGGAGCTCCCCGCCATCCGACCTCCACGTGATCCCGACCACATCGAAGCGTACCGAACGATCGAGCAGCCCGCGGCGCGCCAGATACAGGGCCGCGGCCCGCGCCACGTCCTCGCGCTTCTTCCAGCCGACCGCGTCGAAGGGACCGGCCTTGCCTCCGGCCGTCCGGAACTTCACCTCCACGAAGACCACCTGCTCCCGATCGCGCGCCACGAGGTCGATCTCACCGCGCCCGGCGCGTACGTTCCGGTCCACCACTTCCATCCCGCGAAGCGAAAGAAATTCCGCGGCGATCCGCTCGCCGCACCGCGCCGCCCGCTCCCGCCACATCCCGCCTCCCTGCCGGGGCTCAGAAGCCTTCGATGACTTCCTGAACGAAGAGGAGCTCCCGGACGGGACGAAAGCTCTTCCGGTGAATGTCGCAAGGGCCGTGAATCCGGAGCGCCTCGAAGTGCTCCGGGGTCGCGTACCCCTTGTTGCTCTCGAAGCCGTACAGCGGATAGGCGACCGCCTGCTCGTCCATCATCGCGTCGCGGGTGACCTTGGCGAGGACGGAGGCCGCGGCGATGGCGAGGCTCCTGGCGTCGCCGTCGATGACCGCCTCGCAAGGCGCGTCACAGACCAGGGCGTCCATCCCATCAACGAGAAAGCCCTGGGGAGTCATCCCCAGGGCCTCGATCGCCCGCCGCATGGCCAGAAGGGACGCCATGCGGATGTTGAATGCATCCACCTCCATCACGCTCCCGACCCCGACCCCCATCCCGACCGCCTTCGCGCGGATCTTCTCGAGCGCCTCCTCGCGCTCGAGCGGGGTCATCACCTTGGAGTCGCGGACCCCGGGGAGCCGTGTGCCGGGCCGGAGCACGACGCACGCCGCGACGACGGGACCGGCCAGCGGTCCCCGGCCCGCCTCGTCGACCCCCGCGAGGAGGTCGCCCCAGCGGATCCGGTACTCGTCATCGAAGCGTGCAAGCCCTCGACGCGCCATGGCCGGGCCGGTCTAGGCGGTCTCGGGATTCAGCTTTTCGCGCTCGCCGACTTTCGCCGACTTGCCTCGCTTGCCTCTCAGGTAGAAGAGCTTTGCCCTGCGGACCTTGCCCTTGCGCGCCAGGTCGATCTTGGCGACCGACGGGGAATGGAGCGGGAATGTCCGTTCGACTCCCACGCCCCCCGATACCTTGCGGACCGTGAAGCTCTGCCGCATGCCGCTTCCGCGAATGTTCGTCACCACTCCCTGGAAGATCTGGGAGCGTTCCTTTTCTCCCTCGATCACCCTCACGTGCACCTTGATGGTGTCGCCGGGGGCGAAATCCATCTTCCGGTCCGTCTTGAACCGGTTTTCGAACCGCTCGACCGCGCTCATCGTCCCTCCTCCTTCTTTATTTCATCCAACAACGATTGGTCTTCGTCGCTCAGCTTCCGTCCAAGCAAGAGGTCCGGGCGCTTGAGCCAGGTGCGGCGCAACGCTTCGCGGCGGCGCCATATGCGGATCCGCTCGTGATCGCCGCTCAGGAGCACGTCAGGAACGCGCCTGCTCTCAATGTCTTCGGGGCGAGTGTACACGGGAGCGTCCAGGAGCGGTTCCGAAAAGGAATCCGCCTCGGCCGACTCCGCGTCCCCCAGGACCCCGGGGATGAGACGCGCCAGAGCGTCCAGGATCACGATCGCGGCGGGCTCTCCACCGGAGAGCACGAAATCGCCGATCGAGATCTCCTCCGCGCCGAGAAGCGGAATCACCCGCTCGTCGATCCCCTTGTACCGTCCGCAGAGGACCGCGATCTCCGGCTCCTCCGCGAGCTCGCGCGCCCAGCGCTGCGTCAGCGTGCGTCCCTGCGGCGAGGTGACGAGCGTGCGCGGCGGCTTCCCGGGCGTCTCCCGCCGCACGCTCTCGTACGCGCGCAGGATCGGCTGGGCCTTCATCACCATCCCCGCGCCGCCCCCGTAGGGGTAGTCGTCCGTCGTTCCGTACCGGTCGTCGGTGAAGTCCCGGATCGGCACGAGCGCGACCTCGAGAAGCCCCTTCTCCCGGGCGATCCGGATCATGCCCTCGTCCAGAGCACCCCGGAAGAAGCCGGGGTTCAGAGTCAGGATCGAGAAGCGCATACCGGGTCCGCTCCGCCGCGAACCGCTACTCGTTCAGGCCGGGTGGAATCTCCACGACCATCTCGCCGCGTTCCAGGTCGACCTTGAGCACGACATTGTCGAGGTACGGGAGCAGGAGCTCCGTTCCTTCGCCGCGGACCACGATCACGTCGTTGCTTCCGGTGGAGAAAACGTCCGCCACGGCTCCCAGATGCTTCCCGTCGCGGGTCCTCACGCGGAGCCCCACCAGCTCGAAGCGGTAATGCGTTCCCTCCGGGGCCGGGGGGACGTCGCGCCTCGCGACGGTCAGGTCCGCCCCGCGCAGCGCCTCCGCCTGGGTTCGAGTGCTGACGCCCACGAACCGCAGGAGGAGCCTTTCCCCGAAGGGCCGCGCGGTCTCGACGACCACCGAGCGCTCCCCTCCACCCGGGACCCGCGCCGTCATGGCGCTGCCCGGCTGGAACCGCTCCGGAGCCTCGCTCCACACGTCCACGACCACCTCGCCCGCGAGCCCATGGGCGCGGGCGATCGAGCCGACCAGAATCGGCTGATCCGGGCTCTCAGTCGGCAATCTCGAGCACGGCCCGCCGGTCCAGGGCCTGAGCGGCAGCGGAAAGGAGCGTGCGCAACGCGTGCGCGGTCTTTCCTTCCCTGCCGATCACCTTTCCCAGATCCGTGGGGCCGACCCGCAGCGTGTAGACCGCGGTCTGACCGGTGACCCGCTCGTCCACGTGCACGAGGTCCGGGTGATCGACCAGGTTCCGCGCGCAATACTCGACGAAGGACTTGAGGTTTCCGGACTCGCTCATTTCTTGGATTTCTTCGGCTTCTTGGCCTTACGGGCCTTCACGACCCCGCTCGCCTTCTTGGCTTTCGCCTTGGCGCGGGTCTTCGCCTTCTTCTCGTTTCGCTTCGACGGCGTGCGCGCCTGGCGCGCCGCCTTGGGAGCGGCCTTTTTCTCCTTCTTGGCCTTCTTGACCTTCTTCGCCTCGGGAGCGGGGGGCGCGAGCCCCTCCACGTCCACGACCGCGCCGGGCTCGATCGGGAGCAGAGGCAAGGGGCGCAGCGCGTTCGGCGCGTGCTTCGCCATCATGACCTCGACCGATTCCGAGGGCCGGGCGCCCTTCCGGATCCAATCCGCGAACTTGTCGGCATCGATCTGGAACTTGGCCGGGTTGGTCAGCGGGTCGTAATAGCCCAGCTGCTCGATGTAGCGGCCGTCGCGCGCGAACCTCGAATCGGCCACGACGACCCGGTAGAACGGGCGCTTCTTCGCTCCCGCCCGCTTCATGCGAATGACGACGGACATTCCTGTGCTCCTCCCGTGGTGGTGCGTGAGCGGATCGCGGTTCCTAGAGCCCCATCGGGAGCCGGCCGCGCTTTCCGCCGAATCGCTTCAACATCGTCCTTGCCTGCTCGAACTGCCGGAGCAGGCGGTTGACATCCTGAACCGTGGTGCCGCTGCCGCGGGCGATGCGCTTGCGGCGGCTGCCGTCGATGATCTGCGGCTCCTTGCGCTCCTGGCGCGTCATCGACTGGATGATTGCCTCGGTGCGGCGCATCTCCTGGTCGCTGACGGCCGCACCCGGAGGAAGCTTCACCCCCGGCAGCATCTTCACCAGCTCGTCCAGGGGGCCGAGCTTCTTCATCTCCTGGAGCTGGCCCAGGAAATCCTCGAGCGTGAATCGATCCTTGCGGAGCTTCTTCTCGAGCGCTTCCGCCTTCGTGTGGTCCAGCCGCTCCTGCGCGCGCTCGACCAGCGTCAGCACGTCCCCCATCCCCAGAATCCGGGACGCCAAGCGGTCCGCGTGGAAGGGCTCGAGCGCCTCGACCTTCTCCCCGACCCCGAGGTAACGGATGGGCGCGCCGCTGACGGCCCGGAGCGACAGGGCGGCGCCGCCGCGCGCATCGCCATCCATCTTCGTCAGGAAGAGGCCCGTCACGTTGAGCCGCTTCGTGAACGCCTCGGCGATCTGGACCGCGTCCTGGCCCGTCATGCCGTCCAGGACGAGGAGCGTCTCCGTCGGCTGAACGGAATCTTGAAGCCGGGCCACCTCGGCCATCAGCTCCTCGTCCACGTGGAGCCGCCCGGCCGTGTCCGCGATCAGAAGATCGAAGCCCTCTCGATCCGCGCGCGTCCGGGCGCGCTCCGCGAGCGCCACCGCGTCCTTGGCCTCACGGTCCAGATGAACCGGCACGCCGATCGATTTCCCGAGCACTTCTAGCTGGTCGATCGCCGCGGGGCGTCTCAGGTCCAGGGCGGCGAGGAGCACACGCTTTCCGCGGTCGTTCCAGAACCGCGCCAGCTTGGCCGCGCTCGTGGTCTTTCCGGATCCCTGCAGGCCCGCCATGAGGACCACGCCCGCTCGATTGGAGGGAAACAGAGCTCCCGCCGTCGAGCCTCCGCCGAGCACCGAGACCAGCTCGTCGAACACAATCTTAACGACCTGTTGCCCGGGCGCGATCGATTGGAGAAGCTCGGCTCCGATCGCGCGCTCTTCCACGCGCTTGCAGAGGTCGCGCGCCACCGCCAGGTTGACGTCCGCTTCCAGGAGAACGCGCCGGATTTCCCGGACGGCATCGCGCACGTCCTGCTCGCTCAGCCGGCCCCGGCCCGTCAACTTCCGAAAGACTCCGGCCAACTTCGTAGTCAGTTCGTCGAACACGCCGGAGGGGATTCCTTTCGATCCAAACGCGCCACCCGAGACAAACGCTGGAAGTTACCACGTTCGCCGGAGCCCGACAACCCGGAAGAACCGGGGCGGGAAGGGCCCGGGGACCGATTTTCCGCGCCCGTATGCCGAAAAAAGGTTGACAGCCATCGCGGCCACGACGAAGATGCAGGCGAGCGGAGTTCCCTGCCGCCTCGTGCCAACTTTCGCAGCTAGAACCTAATCTATCCAGCGGGTCGTTTCTTGCGAGGTTTTATATTGCGACTCACGTGGATGCGCGGGGAACTTCCTCCCAGTTTTTCGAAACGGAGAGCCTGACGAAAGCCGCTGCATGAATCGTCCCCCAGCGCTCTTCGCGGCCGCCTCGTAGGCGGCACTTCCCGTACCCATTCCTCGTAGCCGGATCGGAGCGCGTGTGACGCTGCGTGTTCTGACGTTTCTCTGCCTGGCGGCTCTCGCGGGCTGCTCCGCCGACAACGTGAATTCGCCGCTCGAGTTCTTTCCGGGGAGCCAGGCCACCTCGTGGGCGGACTGCGGCAAGTTCGGCAACGGGGGGAACGTGGTGCAGGTCTGCGCCGCGCTGGTGAACCAGCCGGGCACCATGACGCCCGCGTCCTACTCCATCTCCTTCTATCTTCCGAGCCCGATGGAAGTCCGGATCGCGGTGTACGACGCGCACGGCGCGATGATGAAGGTGCTGCTCGCCTCGAACGAGCCCGCCACGATCGGCCAGTTCCGCCAGCCTCCTATCGAATGGGATCTGACCGGCCCCCAGGGCCAGCGCGTCCCCTCCGGAAACTATCGCGTGTACATGAGAGCGGGCGACGCGTTCCTCTCCTCCAGCGACGTGGCGATTCCTTGATCGGGAAGCGCCGGATGCCGCGGGCCATGATCGCGGTGTCGCTCCTCGCCGCCGGCTGGCTCGCCTTCGGCCCGGCGCCGCGCGCGGCGGCGCAGGACACCATCCGTCCCCCGCACGCGGCGGCGCGGGACACGATCCCTCCCCCGCCGGCTGTGCCCCCATTGCCGGAGCCTGCCACCTCCACTCCTTCGCGTGCTCGCGTGACTTCCACGTTGCGCTACGTCCCCGAGGACCGCGATCGATTCGAGTTTGGGGCAGGGCCGGTGAAAGGGTTCTTCGACATCCTGGGGAGCGTCGCGTACCGCCGGTGGATGGGGCAGGGCCCCGTGTTCGAGCAGAGTGTGATGCTGGAGCTGACGGGATCCGCGAAGGACCAGCTGACCGAAGGCGCCGTGGGGGTCTACCTCTTCATGCGCCCCAGCTTCACGTACCGGGACTCATGGAAGATCCGGCCCCTGATCGAGTTCGGTCCCGCCGCCCACATCGTGGTCCAGGTCGCCTCTCTCGAGGGGCTGAGCCGCACTCTGTACAAATCCCAGGTCTACGTGAAAACCCACGGCTACGCTGGATTCGAGACGTCGATCTCGAGCAGGGTGGGATTTCTTTTCCGCGGAAGGGTCTCGATCCCGAGCCATCGTCCCTTCGACTACGCGCAGGCCGCGATCTTCCTGAGGTAGCGCCCCGTCAGGGAATCGTCGTTCCGCGCCAGCTCCTCCGGCGCTCCCTCCGCGATGAGCCGTCCACCCGCCTCTCCACCCTCCGGACCCAGCTCGATCACGTAGTCGCACGCGGCAAGGAGATCCAGGTTGTGCTCGACGAGAACCACCGTCGCGCCTCGCCTCTTCAGCTCCCGCAGCACGCGGAGGAGCACCAGGACGTCACGGCGATGGAGCCCCACCGTGGGCTCGTCGAGCAGGAAGAGCGTCCTCTGGGTGCTGCGCTCCGAGAGCTCCCGCGCGAGCTTCAGCCGCTGGATCTCGCCGCCGCTCAGGGTCGAGAGCGGCTGGCCCATCCGGAGATAGCCCAGGCCGACCCGCTCCAGCACCCAGAGCGGTTCCTGGATGTCGGTCTCGCCGTGGAACAGCGCGAGCGTCTCCTCCACCGTCTTGTCGAGAAGCCGGTCCAGCGAGAGCCCATGCACCGTCACCTCGAGAACGTCGGGGCGGTAGCGTCTTCCGCCGCAGGCATCGCAGGGGACCCAGAGATCCGCGAGGAAGTACATCTCCACCCGCTCCACGCCCGCTCCTTCGCAGCGCTCGCAGCGCCCTCCCTTCACGTTGAAGGAGAACGTGCCGGGGGTGTACCGGCGCTCGCGGGCCAGCGGCGTGCGCGCGTAGCGTTCCCGGATGCGGTCGAACGCCTTGACGTAGGTCACCGGATTGGAGCGGAAGGAGCGCATCACCGGCGTTTGATCCACCAGAGCGACCCGGTCGAACCCACCGAGACCGCGGACCGCCCGGTGCGCCCCCGGCTCGGGCGCGTCCTGCCCCAGGGCTCGCGCCGCGGCCCGCCAGAGCACGTCTTCGATCAGCGTGGACTTGCCCGATCCCGACACGCCGCATACTCCCGTGATCGATCCGACGGGGATCCGGACGTCGATGGCCTTCAGATTGTGCTCGCACGCTCCCAGGATTTCGATCCACTCCGCCCGCTTGGGACGGCCGTAGGGTTCCCCGCCCTGGTCCGCGACGGCTTCCGCCCATTCCGATCCGGCGAGATCGCGCCCGGGCCATCGCTCGCGGGGTCCCTGGTAGAGGATGCGACCGCCTCGCTCCCCTGCCCCGGGGCCCAGCTCCACGATCCAGTCCGCCGCCTGGATGACGTCGGGATCGTGCTCCACGATGAGAAGGGTGTTCTTCCTGGCCTGGAGACGGCGGAGCACACGGATCAGACGCTCGGTGTCGCGGGGGTGAAGCCCTACCGTGGGCTCATCGAGGACGTAGAGGGCGTGGCTCAGGCTCCCGCCCAGCGCGTTCGCCAGCTCGATCCGCTGCGCTTCACCGCCGGAGAGCGTCTTCGAGGGGCGATCCAGGGTGAGGTAATCGAGCCCCGTCTCGGAAAGATATTCGAGCCTCCCGCGAAGCTCGGCCAGGATCGTGGCCGCGATCTCTTCCCGCAGCGGATCGAGCGCGAGCGATGTCAGGAACGCGCGCATCTCCCCCACCGTCATCGCGAGGAGCTGCGCGATGTTCTTCCCGCCCACGGAGACCTCGAGCGCCTCCGGCTTCATCCGGTTGCCGCCGCACGTGCCACACACCATCGGCTCCTGGTAGTGCTTCACGAGAAAGCGCGCGCTGGACTTGTAGGATTTCTCGCGCAGCCTCTCGAGGAAGGGGAACACGCCGCGGAATCCGGTCGTCCCCTCGAGCAGGATCTTCTGGTGCTCCTTGGACAGCGTGCGGAAGGGACGGTCCAGGGGGATCCCGAGCCGCTCGGACACGCTCTTGAGCTTGGGCATGAAGTGCGCGCGCCATGAGTTGGCCCACGGATCGAGCGCCCCCTCGAGCAGCGTCTTGCCGGGATGGGGCACGACGCGGCGCAAGGTGAAGGTCAGGATGTTTCCGAAGCCCCGGCATTCGGGGCAGGCCCCGTAGGGGCTGTTGAAGGAGAAGAGCTGGGGAAGGGGCTCCGGGAACTCACGCCCGCATCGCTCGCAGGTGCGGCCGTCGTGATAGCGCAGGACCTCGCCGTCCGGAGCCTCGACGAAGACCCGCCCGTGTCCTTCGCGCCACGCGATCTCCAGGCTCTCGCGCAGGCGCGCCCGGTGCTCCGGGGAGGGCGACAGCCGATCCACATAGACCTCGATCGGAGCCTTTGCCCCCCGCGGCATCCCTTCATCGAGTCGCGACCAGGGGGCGTCAAGGCCCCTCGCCGCCCGCGCCCTAACGAAGCCGCGGGCGAGCGCCCGGGCCCAGAGGTCCTTCGGCGTCTCCCGCGGATGCGCCGGCATCTCGAACCAGATCGTGACCTCCCCCGGGCCCCGGGACAGGATTCCCTCGAGCACCGAGTCCACGCTGTGTCGCGGCACCTTGGTCCCGCACCGGCCGCAGATCGTCTCGCCGACCCGTGCGAGCAGGAGCCTCAGGTGATCGGCCACCTCGGTGATCGTGCCGACGGTGGAGCGGCCGGTCTGGGCGGCCGCGCCCTGACGGATGGCGAGCGCGGGGGCCAGCCCGTCGACCTGGTCGTAGTCGGGCCGCGGCAGCCGTTCCAGGAATTGCTTCGCGTACGTGGAGACGCACTCGACGTAGCGGCGCTGCCCTTCGGCGTAGATGGTGTCGAAGGCGAACGAGGACTTCCCCGAGCCACTCACCCCCGTCACCACGGTCAGGGCCGCTCGCGGGAACTCGACGTCGATATTCTTGAGGTTGTTCTGGCGGGCGCCGTGGAGCCTGACGAACTCGACCTCTTCCATCTTCGGGGATCGGGACACGGTGCGATCTTAACAGAGGGGCCGCCCGGGTGGTGCCCGAGCGGCCCTGAGGACGTGCCCAATCCTGAATGCTTACTTCTTCTTCGCAGCCTTCTTCTTTCCAGCCTTCTTCTTCCCCGCCATCGGTGTATCACCTCCCCTCTCGTTGGATACGCGTTTCCGGCCTAGCCGGATGTGGAACCCTCTCCGTTTCCAATCAAGCCGTGGATCTCTTCGAGAAGGGCCGTCAGATCAAAGGGTTTCTTCATGTAGCGCTCGACCTTGAGCCGCTTCGCTTCCGCCTTCACGTCCGGCGTCTCGTACGCGGTCATCAAGATCACCTTGGACCTGACCGCCCGATCGCGGACCCGCTTCACCACGTCGACGCCGCTCTCCTTGGGGAGGCGGTTGTCCAGGAGGATCAGGTCGAAGGGCGGCTCACCGAACACGTGCTTTTCCGCCTGTTCCGCCGACCCCGCGACCGCGATGCGGTACCCCGCCTCCTTCAGCGCGTTGGAGAGTGTGCGTACCAGAAGCTTTTCATCGTCCACGATGAGGACGGACTTCGCCAATCCACACCTCCTCGCATGCGCTGATGCGGAGCCATCGGGTACAAGTAGAAAGCAGGAAGCGGGCCAGAGGGATGGAAGAGCGCGCGCGGAGCAGATTCATCTCCGCATCATCCGCGCTCGTGTGTGGTTAGAAAAATCTCTTCGAGGAAACTCTCGCGCGATCGGTTCCGCGCGCGCGATGCGAGG
>Ga0209056_10001535_pt1 | contig 25446 bp, 17 predicted proteins | sample GraSoiAngelo_114_FD_185876 | JGI IMG/M metagenome (GOLD analysis project Ga0209056, IMG submission 185876) | Grasslands soil microbial communities from the Angelo Coastal Reserve, California, USA - 14_0903_13_40cm (SPAdes) (version 2) | ecosystem: Environmental > Terrestrial > Soil > Grasslands... | reverse complement strand
GAAACTGGCGTAACCGCCGAACAACTCGTCACCGCCGAGACCCGACAACGCCACTTTCACTCCGTGCTTCGCCACCGCGCGCGACACAATGTAAGTATTGATCGCATCGACTGATGGCAGATCGAGTTTGTCCACCGCTTCCATCACCGAGTGAATCACTTCCTCTTCCGAAAGCTCAATTCGGTGATGTTCCGTCCGGTAGCGCCGCGCGATCTCCAGCGCGATCGCGCTCTCGTCGAATTCCGCGAGGTCAAAAGCAACGGAGAATGTTTGCAGTTTTCTCTCCAACTTTTGCGCGGCAATCGCCGTCACAATCGACGAATCAATTCCGCCACTGAGAAAACTGGCGACCGGCACATCGGAAAGAAGATGTTCTTCCACGGCCTTGTTGATCAGACCGCGCACTTGTCGAACAACTTGATCGGTGGAAGAAACAAATGCTTGGCGCGACGGCCAGTATCTCCACATGTCGCGCTGCCCTTGCCGTGCGATGGTCATCGCATAGCCCGCGGGCAAGGCGTGGATGTTCGAGTAAAGAAGATTTTTCTCCGGGCAAGCTCCCCATTGTAGATAAGCAGAAATCGATTCTGCTGTGATCGCTTCGCCTGCGCCGGCGAGCGCTTTCACCTCTGAGGCAAAACGGACGCCGTGCGCATCCAGCGTGTAATACAGCGGTTTTATGCCGAGACGATCGCGCGCGAGAAACAACTCCTCGCGCGCGTTGTCATAGATCGCGAAAGCGAACATCCCCTTGATTCGGTCGAGCACGCCGTGGCGCCAGCGCGCGTATCCATGCAGGAGCGTCTCCGTGTCGCTCGTGCCGCGCCAATTCACATTTGGGCCTAACGAGTCGCGCAATGCCCGATGATTATAGATTTCGCCGTTCACTACGATCACGTTGCCGCTGGCGGGATCGATCATCGGTTGCGCACCGGTGGGCGAAAGATCGACAATCGCCAAACGCGTACTACCCAACCAGCATCGGCCATCGGTTGAACTCCATTCGCCCGAAGAATCCGGCCCGCGGTGCGTCAGCAGTTGAAGATTGAGCGGCGTCGTGCGACCAGACGAGCAGAAATGGACGGCAATTCCGCACATATTGTTATGTCGCCCGATCTCGACCGCCCGTTACCACACGAATCCCTCTTTGCGGCGGAAATACTCCATCTCATGCGGAAGTTCCTTCAACGGCTTCGCGGGAACGCCGCCGTAAAGATGAAACGGCGCATCCCACTTCTTGTTCAGAAGCGATTTCGCGCCGAGAACCGAATGATGCGGCAGGCTGCTCCCACCAAGGATCACAGAATCGGTCCCGACGAAGCTGTATTCTCCGATTTCAATTGGCTCCGATGATTGCCGTCCGGCTTCCAAGTCGATGCTGTGCGTGACGAACTGCGATCCAAATCCCGCTATCGTGGCGAACGCGCCGATGCGCACACGCGCGGTGCAGTCGATTAAATGCCGGCTGCTGATCCCGGCGTGGGCTCCAAGAATAAGCTCGGGACGTCGGTCTGGCTGATGTGCGAAATGACGGCTGCTTCCGCTGGGAAAGCCCGTGATCCAGTTTAACTGCCCGATAATCGCGTGTGCGCCGAGATACAGCAGATCGATGTTTTTGCAAAATGTCAGGTGTCCGATGCGAGAGTTCTCCTCCATGATTAGGCGACGGGGACAAATCCAAGCAAAACCGATTAGGCTGGTGGGATGAATCGAATAGCCGAACTGCCTCTCGAGCAAGCGGCGCCGGGCCGGCCACGGCAGCAAGATCGACAAGAACATTGCCAATTTCTTCAGCATGCGGGCGCAAGCGAACGATACAATTCGCGATATTCGGAGATCATGCGCGCGGCGGAAAATCGCTTCGCGTTCTCGAACGCCTTGGCACTCCAGCGCCTGCGCTCTTCGGGATCGGCGAGTCGCAACAAATCGGCCGCAAAATCTTCTTCATCGTCTGGCTCGTGCAGCAAGGCTCCTGCGCCCGCGACGTCCGCCATCGGACCGGACGAGCTGCACACGACGGGGCAACCGCACGCCTGCGCCTCAATAATCGGCCAGCCGAATCCTTCGAAGCGCGACGGGTAAAGCAGCGCGTGGGCACGGTTGTAAAGCGCTTCGAGAATTTCATTCGATGCGTTCGCGACCTCGACGATGCGATGTTCGATGTGGAGATCGCGGGCTTGCGCGCGCAGGCTGTTGCTCAATGCATCGCCCGTAAATACCATTTGCGCATCCAGCGCGTCCGCGCACTTGGCAAAAATACGGAGCACGGCTTCACGATTTTTCCGGCGAAGATTCGAACCGACGTGCAAGACAAAGCGCTCTTCATATTTTAGATCGGCAATCGTTCGTAGCCGCGCATCGACAACGTCGTTAGGCAAATGCCGGTACGGAAAGTTTAGCCCGACGTGAACTAAGCTGATGCGCGGTCGATCACCTTCCCGGGCGAGGAGCCGCTCTGCGTCCTGCGCAGTCGCACGCGAATCGCATGCGATGATATCGGCGCGGCGCAGACCGCGCAAAATCCAGCGCTGGAGCATGCGGCCGGTAAATGAGGCCGGGCAGTCCGTGTCTTCACCCAATCCTCCGCGCACTGCGAGCAGGTCGTGGCATGTGATCACGAGAGGAAATTTTCTCGCTGAGCGCGCATAAGTGGCGTTGGAATGATCGCAAATGTGCACGAGCGCAGGTCTCGCCGCTAGTTTGCGCCAGAGTCGCCACTGAAACAGAATAAATTTGTCGATGTAGCCGAGCCACTTTGCCGCCGTCGCACCAAAGGCGCGGATTCTTCCGAGCACGGCAGGTGGTCGAACGAGCTCGGCCTCAACGCCACACTCGCGCAAGCCGTGCAGCATCATCGCATTGAATCGCTGCATGCTCTGCTGCTGATCGAGCGAGTAGTTACCGATCAGCAGAACCATTGCTTTGATCGTGTGGGGCGCCTTGCCCGTGCAGTCGGTCGGCATAAACGGAGCGCCCGCGAACAATTCTTTCAGCAGGTTTGACACGCGTGGAAGGCGCCCCGGCCACACTCGGGGCGAGCAAAGTTTCTTCGTTTCTGGCGGCCAGCGCGAGACCGGTGGTGAACACTGTGAAACCAAGAATGGTTGGCTGGCCGAATTGACCGCTGATCATGGGAAGAAAGCTCGAGCTGAAAAGCAAGAGCGGCAGCAGATTCCCCAAGCGCACCGACTTTACACAGAGCCATCCCATTCGCCCGACCAGCGCCAACCGCCACGCGACATATGCGAGCCCGAGAACAGGTCCGCTCTCGAGAAAAATGCGCGCCCACTCGCCTTCAGTAAGGAGAAAACCGCTGTGACCGGTGAGAAATTTCGCGCCGGCGTTGGTGCCGATCCCGAGTCCATATCCAAGGAACGGTGCTTTCCCAAGGACGAAAAAAGCGTCCTCGAAGCTGGCAAAAACTCGAGCGATGAGTCCGCGGGCAACGGATTGCTCGCTACCCGCTGCCGCCTCAGTAAATCGCGTGCTCAAGACATTGACGCCCTCGTGGAAAACCGGGAGACGGCTCACGACGAGTCCCAGGATCAAAATTATGATCAGCGCGTGACCGAAGCGGTTGACGACGTCGCGCCGCAAAATGATGACGAGCACGAGCGAAGCGACGACCACGGCACACGCGCCCACGGTCAGGCGACTGCCGGAAACGGCGATGCCGACGACGAGCGCGACTCCGGCGACAGTCAGCAACCAGCTTTTATAGAGACCCGGTTTCAACAATGCCCACACCAGATACCCCGCAGCCAAAGAGAGATACGCCGCCACGCCGACCACAAAGGAGAACGTCCCCGCTGTCCGCACCTTGCCGAGCGCCGACATCATCATTTCGCCTTCGCCACCGGGTGTTCGATTCAGAAAGGCGTCCGGCGCGGCGCCGAATTGCGCCACCATCAACATCGACATCGGCACGAGAATTAGCAGCGTCCACCAGCCGAATCTTTTCACATCTTTCGGTCGCAAGACACTGGCCATGACAAAAATCAACGGGAGATGGAAAAAGTTGGAACGAAACCCGTATCCGCCGACCAGAGCGATCAGAGTGGGCGACAGATACGGCCAGAGTTGAAGGAAAGTGGCGAAAAGTGAAAGGAACCCGATGACGACGAGCGCGATCGTCCATCCGTTTTGGGGAAAAACGCGCGCGGGGATGGCCAACAAATAAATCGCGATGACGACGGGATCGCGCACCAGGAGCAACGGGTTGGAATAATCGGGCAGGACCCATTTGCGCAAGGCTCCTTCTATTAAGAGCAGCCAGAAATAGAGCCAGATCAGCCGGCGAATGTGGCGCTTCGCTTTTTCTTCAGAACTGTCGATGCTGTTCATCAATTAATTCGCGAATCGCGCTGACTATCGTTTCACCGTACGCCCGCCAGCTAAGCTCACCCGCGCGCTGCTTGGCTGCAATCCCCATGCCAGAGATGAGCGACCGATTGGCGGCGCACCAGTTTATTTTTTCAGCGATCGCCTCCGGCGAACGAATCGGCACCAGAAATCCGGTCACACCCTCTCCGATCAAATCATCAGCCCCGGCATTTCGCGTCGCGATCAATGGAAGTCCGCAAGCCATCGCTTCCTGTTGCGCGAGTGCGCGCCCTTCCACGATCGATGGCAAAACGAAAATGTCACAGCTGTGCATGAGACGGAGCACCTCCCGATGCGGCCGCGGCGGTTCGTAAGTGAAGTCGGGAAATTGATCGCGATACCAACTGAGCGAGCGAAGGGTCGAGCCCATCACCACAAGCTCGACCGCAGCGGAGTCGATCATTTTCATGGCCGCGAAAAGATCGGCCAGACCTTTTCGCTGGGTCAGGGCGCCAACGAAAAGGACGCGCAAAGGGCCCGCGCTTCTTGTGGTCGATCTTTTATTCGATTTAGCGACTGGCGAACCGAACGGCGCCACCAGACAGTGTTTCTTCGCGTGAACTTCTGCCGGCAAAGATTCGAGCACAAATCTGCTCGGGCAAATCACCAGTTCGGCGAGGGCGAGTTCGCGCGTCTTGCAGGAAAGTTTTCCTTCCGAGTCACGCGTGGCGCCGAGCGTTGGTTCCCAATCCGGATAACGCTGCGCTTCTTCGCGGAGCAACCGCTGCGTGGTTTCCCAATAAGCAATGGGAAGATCATAGACACGTTTCAAACCAAGATCACGCGCGGTCGCGAACAACCGCTCGGCGCAATCTTCATAAGCGTAAACTGCGCGCACATCTGACCCGTATTCCCCGTGGCGCAGTCGTCGCGCGGCTTCGCGATCAAGACTCTGCCACACTCGATCGGTGCTCGCCCATCCCGATTCATGCGCCGTCAAGCCTCTGGCGCGCAAAAAACCGGCCAGTAAGCGAACCGATTCTCGGAACGGGTGGATGTCGATCTTGTCCGCTGGTAGCGCGTAGTTGCGGCGGAGTCTACCGCGCATCTTGGCTGTCAGGGTGGGGTAAGAATTTTGGGACCAACCAAGCGTCGTGACAAATCTCGCCAGGAGACCGGCGCCATCGAGCGCAGCGAGCACGGCACGCACGTTGGCATTGCCGAATGGATGCGTGAGCAAAACCATTCTACTTCACCGGTTCGCCACGAAGAATCTGGCGATAAGCGCGCGCATAAAAGTCAATCGGTTCGAGCTCATCGGTAAGCTCTTGCCGGGTGCGCTCGGCACGCTCGGCGTATTCGGCTTCGCTCATCTTCGCCGCTTGTTCGAGGAGATTCGCCAATGCGCGGGCGTCGCCGGGCTCGCACATCAGCGCCTGCCGGCCGCCGGCTTCGGGCAAGCCGCCATCGCGGGTGATGATGCAAGGGACGCCCAGACTTCGCGCTTCCACGGCCGTGAGACCGAAATCTTCATTCGTGTTCGGTGGAACCACCACCCAGCGCGCGTTTTTCATGCGCAGCGTCTTGGTTGTTTCATCGACAAACCCGGTAGTACGAACGCCGTGAAGTCCGCGTCTTGCGATTTCTGATTCAATCGTTGCGCGCAGAGGACCATCGCCCATCAGGAGAAGCGGCCAGACTTCCCGATCGATATTGGCTTGCGCATAAGCATCCACCAACGTCGCGATCCCCTTGTTCGCAATCCATCGCCCGATAAAAACAAAACCGGTCCGTTCGATTGGTCGAGTCCAATCCGGGGACAATTTGGATGTCGTCGGGACTTTGCGACTGCCGCGCCGTTTGCGATTTCCCTCCCAGGTTCGCCAAACAAAATCTGAGTTGTACCAGAGCGCGTCGGCCCAGCGTGAACTGATTCGCCAGAGCAGGCGATGCAAGCTCCACTCGCGCCGCATGTAGTTGTGAATGGTCAGCACAACTGGTTTCCGGAAAAATTTCGCGAGAAACACCACGTCCGGGGACGCATTCTGCAAGTGCACGATGTCGGCCCATTTGATTGTATCGGCCAACTCGCGGCCGCCTGAATCGACAAAGATGAAGGATTCGTGGCGGAGCATCGTGGCGAGACTCGGATGCAGCGCGAAGCCTTTCACTTTTTTAAAGCAGAGCCGGACAATAAAATCAGGTTCGTGACGTACGGCGTCGGCCACGGCCAGAATGAACGCTTCGATTCCGCCGTAGGCACCGTGACACGGGCTGACCAAGAGAAGCTTGCTTTGTTTCACCGGCTTGCAGCTTAACCCCGCATTCGACTTATTTGCGCCAGTTGGAGCGCGTCAGCGAATTTCGCGGCGATGAGCTCCCACGACGAAGCGCGCTTCTGCCAGGCGCGAAGACGCTCTCCGCGCAGCTTTAGTTCAGCCTCCGAGACGCCTTGGAGCAATTCGCGCGGATTGATCAGCCAGCAGAGAGGTTCCTGCTTCGACCGATCGGCGCATACGGCGACGATGTTCAATCCGTGGGCGGCATAGGCCATGAACGTCCCGGATTTGCTGTAGCTCAACTCATCCTGCCCGGAAATACCAAACGACGCCGTCAACAACAGCTCGGAGATCTCGCGCTCGGGCCGGGGACCGCGCTGCTCGAAACCGTCCGCAAGTCCGAAACCAGAGAGCAAACCGCGCTCTTCATTTTCGCCATCTCCATTCGCGCCGACTGTGATAATCTTCGTGATGCGACCGGCGGCGGCGAGCGAGCTCAAACCGCTCCACATTTTTTTAAGTGCGCGGATGCGCGCGCTTTGCAGTCCGAACAAGACGGCCCAGCCTGGCTTGCGCCGTGGATCGGTATCTTTATCGTGACGAATGTTCGATCCAACGGGAAGAACGTGAACTCGCGTGCGCGGCGCCAACGCGCGCAGATGTCCCGCCTGACTGGATGTGCTGGTGAAGACGATGTCCGCACAATCCAGCAATTGTTTGATCGAGCGGCGATGGAAAAACTGCACGATGAAGTTCTTGTTCATGATCGGCCAAAAACCCCAGAGCTCATGAAACATGACCACCAGAAGACCGCGCGCTTTGGTTTTCCAGTCGATCAGCGCGCGGATGAGATTGCGCGGATAGCCGGCACGATCGAAGCCATAAGCGCTGTATTGCACGAGTATTTTACCGCCCCTGGACGGCAACCGCTTCAAGATTGCGTCCGCATCGGCGCCTAACTCTGCCACAAAGTATTGCCGCGAAGCTGTCCGGCTTTCTCGCACCTTCGGAACAAGCAACCGCAGATTTGGAAGCGACGGCCAGTGGGCGAGTACTCTCAGCGTGTAATCGCCAACTCCGCCCGCACCCAGAGTCGATTCCGGAGAGATGATGACGATCTCATCCGTCACGTCCTCGCCTCCTCTTGCACCTTGGCTGGAAGCAAATCGGAGATTTTTCGGGCGATGATGTCCCAGTCTGCGTTTTGATCGTACCACTCTTTGAGCGATTGCGTTCTTCCGCCAAGATCGGCCTCGGAAATCGTTGCGACTTCGTCCGGCGAAATCGTGAAGCACAACGGCGTCGAGGCGGCGTGCAATCTGCCGACAATCGCGCAACCGTGCGATGCGTACGCCATTAACGGGCCCGATTTGCTCCAGTTTTTGAAGGTGGCGTTGGTCAGAGCAAACTGCACCCCAGCAAGCAATTTGGAAACTTCAAGAGACGGCAGTATTCCGTGGCGAATAACGACATGGGGATCAGGCCACGCGGCAATCAGTTCCTCTGATCGCAAATCAAATTTGTCATCGCGCGGTCCGACGAGGTGAAGCTTGGTTAAGCATCCATCCCTTTGCCACGATCGAATTTCTGCATCGAACATCTGCAATGTCTGCCAGCGGCTGAAAGGCAGTCCGAAGATCACGAACTCAGTACGAACCCTTTGTTGTGAAAGATTGTCCGGCGCAAGGATATTCGATCCGACCGGAGCTAGATGAACATCAGCGCGGCCGGAAATCTTCATAATCTTTGTCACGTGATCGCTCGTGTTCGTGACGATCGCATCGGCGAGGCGCGCAAGTTTGCGGATGATGCGGCGATTGCACAGGTCGATCCAATAGTGTCGAGACGTGATCGGAAATTTGCCGGGCAATTCATGAAAAAAAATCAGCAAGCGTCCCGCGGGATATTTTGCCTTCCATTTGGCGAGGACCGCCGGGAGCCATATTGGACAACCGTAACGATGATAGGCCCGCCCCGCGTAATGCAGAAGAACATCCGCGCCACCCCCGCTCTCGAGCGCGCGGGAAAGGTTGGCGGCCTTGGCGTTGAATTCGGCGATCGCGCCATGATTGAGGGCGGAGGCGGATTCCGCCGCGCCTTCCACGACGAGGAATCCAACGTGCGAGGTCTCGCCAGGCCAATGTCGATGTAACAGCCAACTGTAAGCGCCGATTCCGCAGAGCTGCGGCGGAAGCCGCGTGCTGATAATGATGAACGGCCGCGCGTTCATGGGACGGTGACAAAGCGAGAAATCGTGCCCCAAAACTTCCGCGTCTGATCCGCGAGCATGAACTCGCGGCGCGCAAGGTCGAGAGCGTTCGCAGCGGCCTCCGCGCGCTCTGAGTTCGTCAGGTGCGCCAGTGATCTCGCGATTTCCTCCGGACTCAGACACGTGAGAAAAATCGCAGCCTTGTTCCCGGCTAAAATATCAAATGCTGCGGAATGCGTGGGGCCATGATAAAGAATTGGGATGCCGCTACCGGCATAGGTCACCATCTTGGTGGAGACACTGTAGCGGGCGAAGTTTTCATGTTCTTTGCCGAAGGGGATTGGCATGTAAAGCAGATCGGCGTTTTCGAGATCGCGGTCGATCTGCGGCTCGCTCGCAAAAGGGAGAACCTTAACTTCTTTAATATCTTTGAACACGTGGGGCCGGATATGTTCGCAGCGGCATTTCACCGTGACAGCGACCGCGGGATGCTCGCGCTCAAAGATAACCGTCCCTTCAAGCAGAGCGCGCAGGTTGCGTTCGTAAGCCATATGGAAAAGTCCCATGAAATAGATCCGCAAACGGCCCGGCTCCGCCGTGTTCTCATGCGGGGCCAACTCGTTCAACCCATCTGTGACGACTTGATAATCGCGCGCGCCGTAGCGGCGCGAATATTCACGTCCCAGCGCCTCGGAAATAACGAAGCGGCCATGCGCGTTGAGCCAGGCGCGGCGCATGGCCGTTTCACGCAGGGCAGCTCGTCCGGCGCTGGCTGCGGTGTAAGCGAGATCGTCGTGCAAACTAATGAAGAACGGGAGAGAGAGTTCGCGAGCAACGGCGTGCGCCTGGACAAAATCCAGACCCGCGTGCGGAATGGTATGAATGGCGCACACGCCCCGGCGCTGACAAAATTCTTTTAATCGACGCCGAAATCCAGAGGCGAACATCGACACGGTCATCTTCGGGAATATCGCCAGGCGACTCGTTTCAATTTTGCCCCAGGAGGGCCGACTGCGAAGATGTGTTTCGTTAGGCGAATTCTGCGGACGTTTCGGAGCGCAACAGAGGCTGTGCCATTTCATCGGCGCTCGTCCGAGCAAAGCGCGAAGAATGCGCGCGCCACCGCCAGCCCAGCAGAGGCTGAATGGTTGAACAAACAAAATCGTGTCCCGGAGAGAGCGCAACCGCCGGCGATAAACATGAAGCGTGTCGTCGGCAATCTTTGACCAGCTAAACTGCGCGGCTGCTTCCGCGCTGCGCTCGGACAGTCGTTGGTAGGAGGGTTGGTCGCGTCCAAGAATTTTGCAAATTGCGCCCGCGAATGCGTCGATGTCGCCACTCGGAACGAGCAGCTCAGGCAAACGCGTGCTTAAAATGTCGCGCGGACCGGCAACGTCGAATGCAACTGTCGGAAGAGCAGCGGCGAGTTGTTCGAGCACGGCCAAACCAAAGCCTTCGACGTAGCTTGGAAAAGCGCCGACCGCACAATCAGCCAGAAGCTTGGGAAGATCGACAGGCGAATAGTCGGAGATCAATTCGATTCCGGCGGATGATTCAAGGCCCAAGTCTGACAAAATTGTGTCCGCACCAACCATCGTTCCGAGAAAACAGAAACGAGCATTTGGAACTTCCTGCCAGATGCGCCGGACGATGCGCCCCCAGTCGTGGGAACCTTTCCTTGCGGCCCACATTCCGATGAAACTGATTTTCTTTTGCGCCAAACGGACATCGGCGGGCGCCGCCGCCTGCAAAAGAGCGCGGCGTCGTTCGGCGGTGAGGCCATATGGTTGGACGACGACTGGGCGATCAGAAGCAATTTCACTGTGAAGACAATCCGCTTCGTTTTCGTTAGGCAGATTAATGAGATCGGCATGCTGCACGGCCTTTTCGGAGGCATGCATCAGCCGCCGCCTGGTGAGCGTGTAGAGAATCCGGCCGAGAAATCTTCCACGCGAGCGGCGCGGCCAACCCCGAATGCTTTCGGGGCTACGCTCGAAGCGATCATAAAGCCGGTACAAGCCGACAGAACGCGCAACCAGAAGTCCGTTAAACCTCAACTTTTCTTTGGACGCAGGCAGAGAACCAATGAGCGCGTCGATCACATCGTAGCGCGGGCGTTTCCTTTTCACAAACGCGGCCGCTTTATAGGCAAAGAGCACCTGGCGTAGGGCAAATCCTGCACGCGAGCCACGCGCATTCGGGAAAGCATCAGACAAACTGAAGTGATCGACAACATGACCGGCGGCGCGCCATTGCTCCGCCAGTTCCATGTAAACACGCACGGCGCCAAGTCGCGTATCCCAGGGCAAATTGAGCACAACCAGGATGCGAAGCCGCCCTGGCGCCGGCGGCAAAGTCTCTGCTCTCACTGTTTCAGGCTTATCCAAAACTTGTGCCTCACCGGGTTAACGTAATGACGCAGAGCCAGAGCGGCGCCGGCGTATTGATCGGGATAAACGAACTGATCATCCAACTGCAATACATACTTGGTGGGATCAAAAGGACGTCCCCCGCTCTCGTGCATCGTCAGATGTGTCATGGTTTGATTCGTAAAAAAGTTGGGTTCGCCTTCAAGTTCGAGAAATCGTTGGATGCTCAGCGACCAGTCGAGCTTCTCGAACAAGAGCAACACTCCCGTGTTCACCGGTTCCTTTCGCTCGCTCGGATCGCGCAAAAGTCGAGCGTCACCGGAAAACTGACAATCGGCCAAATAATACGCGGGCGCGTCGTGGGCCGCGGCGCGGAAGGCAAGATCGGGAGCGCTTGCGAAAAAGAGAACGTCGGAATCGACATATAAGGCGGGGCCGTTGGGCGGAAGCGACATGATCAACGCGAGTTGCCTGCCGGTTGGATGGGTTGCGAGATATCGAAGAAACCTTTCCGGCAGTCCGCTGGGCGGCGGTTGGATCGACAATCGCACCGAAACAATCGGGTCGATGCGTTCGAGCAGCCGGATGCTTCGAGCTGAGTGCGAGCCATCCGAAACCACGGTGAAACTTTTTGGACGCCCCACCTGTTGAAGAAACGATCGGATCGAGGCGACTTGTTCCGGCAAGGTCGTCTCGCCAGAATAAGCGAACACCTCCAGGGCAAGTGAGCGTGGCAAGTGCAGTGGCCTGCGCACAATCACGGGCAACAAAGCGCGATAGAGTCGCCGCAGCGTATCGCCTTTTAGTCTGGCCAGATGGTAACCGAAGTTTGGCATCGTTATCCGGGCGCTGATTGGAAGGAACGGAAGCCGCGATAACTGAGCGCAATGTTGAGCAGAAGATTGGGAATGGCGGAAATAAGATTGAAGGTCAGAACGCCCATGACGCTCGAGAAATCAGTGTAGGGAATCAGTGCTATTTGCGCGGCGAGCGTGAGCGGAATGTAAAGCCATGAGCCGGCGACCCAGGCTTTGGAGGCGTTCAGCGCCCAAAACGTTCCGGTCAGTGCGGAGAGGACGGCGCCACCCACCATGAGAAGCAGTTCTCGATGGAGGTGGGTGTATTTGCTGCCAAGAACAAAGAGAAATTGGTCCGGAAAAATTTCCGCGCCGCACAGAACAAGCAAACTGAACGCGCTTACGCCGCCAATGATTGCCGCATAAAGCCAGCGCAGTTTCCGTGCGCTCTGGCAGCGAGCGAATGCCGGGACGAAAACGTTGGTAAGAAGATTACTGAGCACCGCAAAAATCATCGCCAGTCGGCCGAGCGCGCCCACTTCGGCGACCGAGCTCGTGCGGCGGGCGAAAAAGCTGATGAGAAAAACCGCGATCTGTCCCTGCAAACAATAGAAAACAGCATTGGCGGCGAGTTTTCGGATAAAGCCAAACATGGCGGCGCGATCCTCGGCATTTTCGGGCGCGTCCAGATCGATGACACCCGCCACGTACTTTCGGAGCATGGCGTATTGCAGGAGCAACGTCGCCGTGGCGACGGCGACGGCCACGCCGGCATTGAGAAAAAAATACATGAGCGTGACCAGAACGAGGAGTCGCGCGATCGCGCCGGTGAGATCGATGCTCTGGATACGCGCGATATCGGAGCGCAACCGAGGGACGACGTCCAGGACGCCGAGCGATAGTTGGATCAAAAGCCCGGCGAGAACCACGACGATCAAGACTGCGGTGTAAAAAAATGACGCGCCGTTCTTGACCAACAGGAAATACAAAACCGGAGTGACGATGATAATGGCGACCGCGCCGAGCTTTCTCCGCACGCTTAGCGCAGTGCTGATGAGTTGACCGAAACGATGTCGATCTTGCCAAACGCGCCCCCCGATCGAGACCAGACCGACGCTGATGCCAATGTCCGCGAGCAGGTTGATCGTTCCCTGCATGGTATTGGCGATGGTGAAATAGGCGTACTCGCGCTGTTCCAGTGTGCGAACGAGCAGAATCCCGCTCAAGAACCCGATGATCTGCACAACCGCCTGCACGATCGCGAAATTGCCTACGATCTTTGCCCGCTGGAATGCGCGGCGAATGATCGGCGCAGAGCCCTCCTCCATTAGCGGCGGTAAGACGGGATTGAAGAAACTCATGGCGCCTTCAATTGCTCAACAGAGCCATGAGCGGCCCAAGTGCCAAGACCAATTCTTTGAGTAGTGGTGCTTGGATCAAGTGTTTTTGGAGCCAGCCGCGGAAATCAAATGACGCGTTGAAGGACACGCGCGGCCGTGTGGCGGCGGAAAATGACGGAGCCCGAAGGACGAAGGATGAAGGAAGCCCGAATGCTCAAATGACGAAGGAGCAGTCGGCGAGTTCTTTCGTCATTCGGATTTCGTCATTCCTTCGTCATTAGACATCCGTCGTTCGTTATTCACACTTAAGGTTCCGCTTCGCAATTCGAGCAGAATGGAACCAGACAAAAGGCAAATTTCCGTTCGTAGTTAAGAAGGCTGTTTGGCGGGCTCGCGCGGCGGCGGAGCGGTGAGCGCTTCGTCATCCGTGACGGAGGCGGGCGGGTTGTAATACTCCGCATACTGGTAGTAATAATATTCGGGCAGGGAGGTATCGACGAAATTGAGAATAATGCCCGGAACGTTGACCTGCCGGCCGTAAAGGAGCTCGAGCCCTTTCCTGATCAGACGCGCCGAGGTGTAAGAAAGGCGCACGACGAAGAGCGTGGCGTCAATCTTGGGAGCGAGGCTGGCGGTGTCATCCGCGGCGAGGACCGGCGAGCTGTCGATGAGGATGTACTCGTAGTGCTTGTACATTTCTTTCAACAACACATCGGTCGAATCGCGCAGGAGATGCTCACTCGGCTGCGACAAGCTCTTGCCGCGGGGCAGAATGAACAGGCTCGGGTAGGAAGTCGGTACGACAACTTCCTGCCAGTTGACTTCCTGTTTGAGCACTTCGGACAAGCCGAGCTTCGAAGAGATGCCGAAAGCTTCCCGGAGCGCGCCGCGCCGCAGATCGGCGTCGATCAACAAGGTGCGCGCGCCGGAGAGCGCCATGGTGATGGCGAGATTGGCCGCGATGGTGGATTTTCCTTCGTTCGGCACCGCGCTGGTGACCAGAAGTGTTTTCGGCCGGGGACCCTCGTAGGGCATGAAGAAAATCGAGGAGCGGACGTTGCGGTATGATTCCGCAAAAATGTGGCGCGCATCGTCCGGTTGGAGCAGGGTGAGCTTGCCCTTGGTCTTTTCCTTTGGAATTTGACCGAGGACACTTTCGGAGAACTGGTGCTGGAACTCCCCGAACGAGGCCATGCGATCATCGATGCGATCGAGCAGGAAGAGAATGCCGATGCCCGCGAGCAGGCCGCATCCCAAACCGATCAACAGACTCTTGATCAGCCCAGGCCGGACCGATATCGGCGGCGTGGCCATTTCCATGACGGAAACCTGATCGGCGCTGTCCACGACTTGGGAGACATCAACCTCTTTCAGATTGTTCGTAAGTCGGTCGTATAAAACCTTGAGCCGATCCACTTTTCCCTTGACGCGATTGAATTGGGCGAGGCGCTGGCTCAAATCGAGCGCTTTGGCCTCCCATTCCTTGATGTTGGCCTGTAGGTTTTCCATCTGTTTGCCGATGGATTTGCGACGCGTCTCGAGCTTCTCGATCGTGTCTGCACGGAAAAGATCGATTAGTTTCTCCTGTTTCGAGATGTCATCGTTTAGCTTGAGGATCTTTGGATGTTTTGGCCGAAGATCTTTCGCGAGCGTGTCGCGTTCCGCTTTTAAGAGCTGGACCGCCTGCTTCGCCTTCAAGTACTCGCCTTCCGGACCTACGCCAGAAAATGGCATCCCTTGATCCTCCGTGCTTTGTCCACCCAGATTCGCTTCAGATTTGTTCTGCGCGCGATCAAGGTTCTGGTCAAGATCGAGGAGATTGAGGAGATCATACTCGGTTTTTAGCCCGGCATAGTCCCGGTTTAATCTCACCAGATAGGCGGCCGCGCTATTTCCCTCCTCCTGAATGAAGCCGATGTTGTTCTGTTTCTGAAACTCGAGCATTTCATCTTCGGCCGTTCGCAAATCTTTTTCGGTCTGAATAAGCTGCTCGGTGATACCGGTGATCAGGGTCTGTCCCTGCCCCTCACGCATTCCCTTTTTGAAATCGAGATACTTCTGCATGAGCGCGTTCAGATAAGCCTGCGTGTAATCCGGAGTGCGGCCAATTGCCTGAAGATCGAAAATGGAGGTGCGCGGTTTTTGCACGACCGTAATCTCCACCCGCATAGGCTGCATTTCCGGATGGGTGGAGCGAACGAGCGCTTCCGCGCTGCGTTTGACCTCGGCGCTCTGCATGAGCTGAATCTGGGTGCCGTAAAAATTGACGCTGTCTTCGCTGTAAACCGCGCCTTGGGCGATGTTCAACTTGCCCGCGAGCATCATTTTGCTGGTAGAGAGAAATGAGGGCGGCATTTGATAAATGAGAAACGCTTCGACGAACAGCCCGAGACAGATCGTCAAGACCGGAATCCACCAGCGCCTGAGGAGCAGGGCCTTGTAGCGATGCAACCGGGTGATCAAGGTGTTGGACCACGCGGCGGGGGTGGATCTCTCGACGGCGGGAATAGGAGCTTGCATACCTACATGTTGATCAAACGCTGCGGGACATAAATTTGATCGTCGGGTTGAAGCACCACGTCTTCTTCGGTGTGCCCTTCTTCGATGACCCGCTTGAGATCGACCGTGAAGTCTCTGCCATTTTTCCGAGTGACCTTCACCTTGCGTTTATTGGCAAAATCGCCAAAGCCGCCCGCCCGGATGACCGCTTTGCTAACCGTATAACTTTCATCCGGAGGGACCTCTTGCGGCCCCTGGCTTTTCACCGAGCCGTAAACATAAATCCGGCCGCGCGATTTCTCGCTCACCCGGTCAACTGCCAGGATCACGGTCGCGTGATAATAATACTCTTTCTCGAGGGCGCTCTTGATGTTGAAGGCAAGCTCTTTGCACGTTTTGCCTTGGGCCGGGACCAGGCCGATGTACGGCACTTCCAGCTCCCCACTATCATTTACCCGCAAGCGCTGCGAATCGTTATCGCGATCTTCCACCACGCGGAAACTGACGAAGTCATTCGGGCCCAGCTTCTTTTTGTCATCGAGAACCTCCATCGAGTTGGTCCGCATGACCGTGCTCGTGGTCGGCGGAAGATCGGCCGACGGCGTTTTGGCGATCGACGGAATCGGGCTGGCGGAATCTTGGGCGCGTCCTGGCGGTGAACCCCAAACGATTGCAGCGAAGATCAATGCATAAACACGCACTCTCATTAGCATTCCCGCTTCATCCCTTTAAAAACTGTAAGTGCCATCGAGCGAGACGCGGTTCTGCGTATAATCACGCAGCGGCACATTGGAATCTTTTTGCGTATATTGATAACGCAAGCCGAGCGTGATATGCGGGGTCAACTGATATCCAACGGCGATCGCGCCGCCGAAGCGGTGCAGATGTTCCCTGATGAAGCCGCCGGATTCATCCGCATCTTCGTAAAAGAACTCTGTGGAGAGGAGGGTATTGCGGATGATGTTCCATGATACCGTATGGCGGATGTAATTCAAAGTAATATAGTTGGAGTTGACGCCGAGCTGGCTCTCGTGGCCCGCGCTCAAAGATTGAACGATGGCAGGATTAATGCGATGCGAGATCAGGATATTGGCGTAGTAATCGGAGAGCTTACCCGAATCGTGAAACGGGCCGGTACTAACCACGCCGCCATTATTGAACGAGATCCATTGATAGCCGCCCGCCACCCGTACTTTTAGGTAATTGGTCAACTGCGTTTCCGCGAAAGCGCCGATGGCATAGTCGATAGAATCGTTTAAGACATTTTGGTCGTAATAATTGAAGACTGCGTAGGACTCGAGCCCGACGTTGGTGGTCGAGCTGACGGCGACATCAACATTTCCCGAAAGTTCCTCGGCGTTTCGGTTCAGGTAATTGAACATCGAGGTCGTGGAAATGTAAGTGTAATGATCGTAACCCAGGGTGACGACGGCCTTGTTCAGGTCCCAAAGCACCGAGACGCCCACGGTGTTCTCGAAGCGCCCGTAATCGACCACATTGCTCAGCGCCAGTTCTGCAATCGGATCCTGCTGGAGCGAGGGGCGCTCGTGGAAGTTGATCCGGAAATCGCCTATAAAAATGTCGAAGGCCAATTGGGAACCTGGTGAAATCAGCACGCCACTTGTATCTGCGTTCGAATGGTCGATATAGAATGCGTAGCCCAGGCCGAGATCGAGTCTCAAGGTATTAAGCTGCGTCACCGGCCAGATGGCATTGACATTCACTTGGGGCCGGATGATCACGTCCTCCTGGGTGTTGAGCTCGGCCAGGTTGATGTTGTCGTTATATTCCACACCGAGTGTGGCGCTAACGCGGAACCTGATCGGGCCCATCAGCAGGTTATAGGGAATGTGCTCGATATCTTGCCGGCGCGCTTCCGCGGCCGCTTCTCCGGCCAGTGAGGGTCGGACCACGTCTTGAGATCGAGCAATCGACGCTGCGCACAGGAGCGGAAGGAAAAAAACGAGGGCGATGCACTTCGAGGGACGATTCACGTGAGCAAGCGGTAAAGTGACGCTCATAGAGGGAAGTCGGGCGCGTTTACGTTAGCAGTTGTGATACCAAAATACTCTGTTTGCAAAGCGATCCCCCGCGGCAACGCGCGCCTCATATGAAGCAAGCGTCTCCGTAAACGATAACGTTTGGTTAGATCTGTTTTGATACTTGTTCCGGCTTTTTACACAAAATTTCCCTGGGCAAGCAAGCGAAATTGCCTCGAAAAATAAATTTGATATTCCTTTTCCTCCCCCAGCGGGAGACCCACCCCCGGCGGGCAAACCGAGCAGGCCTCTGGGTCCGCCCGGACATTCAAGGAAATTTCTGCGACTGGCCCAGCCTAAGCTCCTAAATGGAAACGATATGAGTCGTTTCCCATCACTCATCCGCTCCCGATGCGCTGTTGGGGGGTGGTTCGGGGCGATTGTCCTCGGCAGCCTTGTTGTCCAGCTTGTTTGTGCCCGCACCGCCGCGATCACAAACGAGATCAACAATCGGAGCGAGAATCCTGATCCCTTGAATGGTGGCGCACAGATCGAATGCATTACGCCGGACGGGCGGGTATCTCCAGTCGCGAATCCCGGGACGAGTACTCCGGGCGCACCGGCCTTGATGATGGACGACGAGACGATCAGTTGCGCCTTGCAGGAGGGCGAAACCACTTTCATTATCCCTCTCTTTAGGGCGGCGTTACTGGATCGTTTCACGCTCATAAACCAAAACGCTGCCGCCCACGGCGAGTTCAACATCGCCGTTTCCAATTCGCATCTTTCGGCCGACAGCCCGAAGTGGACCCAAGTGGACGGGATCGTTTCCTTTGCGCATAAACGGCTCTTTAATCTTTCGATGCTCGGTGTTGAAGCAAAGTATATGAAGCTCTCGTTTCATGTAGAAAAGGCGGGCCAAATGACCGGCCTTGGTCTTTATCGCGCTGAAAAAGAACCGACCGATGCGATCGCTAAAAGGGGAAGCTGCCAGCTCCAGCAGAGAGTCGATATGGAGAAGATCGCAATTTTGATTGCATCAGTCTTTTAGCCGCTTCGCTTCTGTAATCGTTTCGTTTCTTGAATCGCTGCGCTCTGCGAAACGCGCGCAGAGGCGCCAAAACATACGCGCACCGCGTTGCCCGGGCGACGACGGCTACAGCTTCTGCGCAAGGCACGGAACTAGCTCTTTTCACGCACGGTTTTGACTGTCGTGACGCATGCGATTGGCTACGGGGAATCAGTTACAAGGGCGAGTAGCGCGATCAGCGGGCGACGATCAATCGGATCCATCCCGCAATAAGTGCACAACCAATGAAAACCACAATCGCGCATTATCTGAAAACAATTCTTCTCAGAGCCCGGAGCATCTTCAGATCGTTGCCCGGGCTACGAATGATGCAGTTCGGGATTGGGATGTAAAAAGCGGCTCGCTCTTTTGGCCACAAGGGCTCGAGAGTTTGCTCGGTTACTGTCGATCTTCCGCCGCGGAGCAGATCGGTTTCTGGCAAGAGCAGGTTCATCCGGAAGATCGCGCGCGCGCCGCGGCCAGTATCGGCGATGCTCTCGCCGGAACGAGCGAGCGCTGGAGTGGTGAATATCGGTTTCGCCGCGCTGATGGCAGTTATCTCCAGTTGCTCGAACGGGCGCTGATTGTTCGAGATGGCCAGGGCCAAGCCGTTCGTTTCGTTGGCTCGCTCATGGATGTCACGGCGCGAAAACAATTACACGATCAGCTCTGTCGTTCGCAAAAAATGGAAGCCTTCGGTCAGCTCGCGGGCGGTGTCGCGCACGATTTCAACAATTTCCTCACCACCATCCTCGGCTACTGCGACCTGGTCCTTGCCGAAACTGGCAGGAAGAGCGCGATTGCCAGCCATGTCGCCGAGATTCGCAGCGCCGCCGGTCGTGCCTCCGTTTTGACCGGACAGCTCCTCGCATTTAGCCGCCGGCAGGCGCTTGAGCCACGCGTCGTCGAAGTCAATTCGCTCATCGCTAATCTCGAGGGATCGCTGCTCCGGCTCATCGGTGAGAACATTCGCGTGGTCTGTCATCTGCACGACGAAAAGCAAAGGGCTCACATCAAAGTGGACACTGGGCAGTTGACTCAGCTCATCCTGAATCTGGCCCTAAACGCGCGCGATGCGATGCAGAACGGCGGCCAGCTCACGCTCGAAACATCGATTGTCGATGTTAGCAAGGAAACGGAACCTGCTTGCGCTTCCGAAGAGTTTACCCCTGGCCAATACGTCCTCATCAGCGTCGCCGACACTGGAAGCGGAATGAGCCACGAAGTGAAAGCGCATCTCTTCGAACCGTTCTTCACCACCAAGGAGGAAGGACGTGGCAGCGGCCTCGGTCTCGCCACCAGTTATGGCATCGTGCGGCAAAGCGGCGGCCACATTCGCGTCGAGAGCGAATCGGGAAAAGGGACTGCGGTGCACGTTTATCTTCCCAAAGTTCCCCCGCCGCCTGCACCATCCTACAAAAAACCGAGCGCAAAGAAGCTGCCGCGGGGCACTGAGACTATCCTCGTGCTCGAGGACGACATTAGCGTGCGCCACATTTCCGTCCGCGTTCTTCGCAACCTCGGCTATCAAGTTATCGAAGCGGCCAACGGCGACGACGCGCAGCGCTTAATTAGCGAAAGCGCCGGCCGAAAAGTTCATCTCTTGCTCACCGACATGGTCATGCCGCAGATGAGCGGCCGCCGCTTCGCCGATTGGCTGCGATCGGCCAGCCCACATATAAAGGTGGTTTTCGTTTCCGGATACCTCGAGGAATCGCTCCATCCGGGGGATCGGCGAGATCCCGGCATGTTTTTCTTGCCGAAACCGTTCGATTCCGAACAGCTCGCTGCCAAAGTGCGCGAAGCGCTCGACAAACTGTAGATGCTCGCCGCGGCGAGCGCGGCGCACGGATTGCAAACACACGCGCGTGGCGTCGCCCAGAGGGCGACGGCTATAGGCCGATCTTGCCGCGCGACGATTTTTTTGATCGACGTGAGAACATTGCCGCTGTTGCGTGCGCGGTATATTGAAAAGCGCGTGATCACGTTCAAAGACATCGAAGCGGCGCGCGACCGCATCGCCGGCGCGGTTTACTATTCGCCCTGCCGGCCCTCGATTCCGCTGAGCGAGACGACGGGCATGGAAATTTTCTGCAAGCTCGACAACTTGCAGCGCACGGGCAGTTTTAAAGAACGAGGCGCGCGCAACGCCCTTGTCCAACTGTCGCCCGACCAAAAAAAACGGGGCGTGATCGCGGCCTCGGCTGGCAACCATGCGCTCGGTCTCTCTTACCAGGGTAAGCTACTCGGCGTTCCTGTGACAGTGGTGATGCCGAAGTACGCCCCGCTCATCAAGCTGAGCAATTGCCAGAAACTTGGCGCCAACGTTGTGCTGCACGGCAAAGATTTCGCCGAGGCAAAAGCGCACGCGCACGAGATCGCGGACGACAAAAGTCTCGCTTACATCGACGGCTACGACGATCCCGCCATCATCGCCGGCCAGGGAACGATGGGCCTCGAGATTATCGAGCAAGTATCAGATGTCGATGCGGTGATTGTGCCTGTGGGCGGTGCTGGTTTGATCGCCGGCGTGGCGCTGGCCGTGAAAACTTTGCGCCCGCAGACGAAGATCATTGCGGTCGAAACGGAAAACGTCGCCAGTTTTTCCGCTGCGCTCGAAGCTGGCAAGCCGACCAAGATCGCGCTCCATCCCACGCTCGCCGATGGTCTTGCGATTCCGCAGGTCGGTCTAAACGCGTTTAAGATCGCGCACAAACTTGTCGATCTCGCGACGACCGTCACCGAAGAGCAGATTGCGATTGCAATTCTGCGGCTCGTCGAACTGGAAAAAAGTGTCGTTGAAGGAGCTGCCGCCACGCCGCTGGCAGCGTGTCTTTCTGGGAAATTGAAAGAACTCGCCGGAAAACGCGTTGTGCTCTTGCTTTGTGGCGGTAACATTGATCCAAACGTCCTGAGCCGCGTCATCGAGCGCGGGCTCGTGGCCGATGGCCGCCTGTGTCGATTCACCGCGGTCATTAGCGATCGCCCAGGAGGTCTCGCTGATCTGGCGTCTCAAATCGCATCAACCGGCGCGAGCATCAAGCAAGTGGCACATGATCGTGCGTTCGCCACCTCGGATGTTTCGACGGTGAATGTTCTCTGCACGGTCGAGACGCGGAACCACCAGCACCTCGCCGAGCTGCGTGCGCAACTGAAAAGTCACGGCGTCGAAACCTACGACTCCAAATAGTTGAACGCGCACTCGCGTTCCGTAGGCTCACCCATGCACAAGCCGATGGTAGGGCGAGACCCTGTCGAGCCTACGAATCTCGATTCCTTCGCACATCGTCACATCGGTCCGAACAAGGAAGAGATCGACGCGATGTTGCGCGAGCTCGGTTTCGAGAATCTCGATGCGCTCATCGACGCGGCGATTCCGAAAAATATCCGGCTCGACCGGCAATTAAATTTGCCGGAAGCAAAATCGGAAAACGAAGCGCTCGCCGAGCTGCGCGCGATCGCTCAGAAAAACAAGGTCGCGCGCTCGTTTATCGGCGCCGGCTACTCGGATTGCATCACGCCGCCGGTCATTCAGCGGAACATCCTGGAAAATCCCGGTTGGTACACCGCCTACACGCCGTACCAGGCTGAGCTCGCGCAAGGCCGGCTCGAGGCGCTTCTCAATTTCCAAACCATGGTGACCGATCTTACCGCGCTCGATATCGCTAACGCTTCGCTTCTCGATGAAGCGACTGCGGCGGCCGAAGCAATGGCGCTTTGTCACGCAGTCGTTGCCGGCCGGAAAACTTTTTTCGTCGCCGATAATTGTCATCCACAGACCATCGAAGTCGTGCGCACCCGCGCGAAACCGCTCGGCATCGAGGTTAAGATCGACAATTTCTCACGGTTCAAATTCGACAGCCCAGTCTTTGGCGCTCTCGTGCAATATCCCGCCACCGATGGCGCGATTTACGATTACACTGGATTCGTTAGGCGAGCGCATGACGCTGGCGCGCTCGTCGTAGTCGCGGCAGACATTCTCGCGCTCACATTGCTAAAGCCGCCGGGAGAATTTGGCGCGGATGTCGCAGTCGGCAACACGCAACGTTTTGGTGTCCCGCTCGGATTTGGGGGACCGCACGCCGCCTTTTTTGCGACGCGCGATCAATTCAAGCGTCACATGCCCGGCCGGCTCGTCGGTGTTTCGCACGATGCCGAAGGCCGCCCCGCGTATCGCCTCGCGCTGCAAACGCGTGAACAACACATCCGGCGCGACAAAGCGACGAGTAACATCTGCACGGCGCAGGTTCTCCTCGCCGTCATCGCGTCGATGTACGCGGTTTATCACGGGCCGCGCGGCTTGCGGTCAATCGCGGAACGCGTGCACACGTTTGCTTCGAAACTCGCCAAAGGTTTACAGCAATTAGGCTTCGAAGTCGCGCATGAAAATTTCTTCGACACACTGCATGTCGATCTTGGCGACAAAAGCGCGGACACAATCTTGTCGCGCGCGGCAACGGCGGGAATGAATCTGCGCAAGCTGAGCAATAACACGATCGGGATTTCACTGGACGAAACAACGTCGGAAACAGACATCGAATTGCTCATGTCGATCTTTCGCGGAACTCACGTCCGCGACTTTGCTGATGACAAACTTGACCATTCTGCTTTCCGCAATCCGCAATCCGCAATCCGCGACTCGGATTTCTTGACTCATCCCGTTTTCAACACGCATCACACCGAGACCGAGATGCTGCGGTATTTGAGAAAACTCGAGTCACGCGATCTTTCGCTGACCACGTCGATGATTCCGCTCGGCTCGTGCACAATGAAGTTGAATGCGACCGCGGAAATGTTTCCGATTTCGTGGCCGGAGTTTTCCAAGCTCCATCCGTTTGCGCCTTTCGATCAAACAGCCGGGTATCGCGAAATGAGCGAGCAACTGGAAGAATGGCTCGCCGAAATTACCGGCTTCACCGCGGTTTCATTGCAACCAAATGCCGGTTCGCAAGGCGAGTACGCCGGACTGCTCGCGATCCGCGAATATCACGCCTCGCGCAACGAATCGCATCGCAAAGTTTGTCTGATTCCACAATCGGCGCATGGAACGAATCCCGCCAGCGCGGTCATGGCGGGCTTCCGCGTTGTTCCGGTTGCGACCTTGAAAGATGGCGATATCGATCTGGCCGATCTTCGGGGCAAAGCGGACGAACATGCGCGCGATCTCGCCGCGCTCATGGTCACTTATCCGAGCACGCACGGCGTTTTCGAAACAACTATCCGGGAGATTTGCGAGATTGTTCACTCGCACGGCGGGCAAGTTTACATGGACGGCGCAAACATGAACGCGCAAGTCGGTCTTTGCCGTCCCGGCGATTATGGCGCGGACGTTTGCCATTTGAATTTGCACAAAACTTTTTGCATCCCGCACGGCGGCGGCGGTCCCGGCGTCGGTCCGATCGGTGTCGCCGAACATCTTGTTCCGTTTCTGCCCGCGCAGACTTCGTTGAATGACGATGTCGATCTTAACAAACGCGTTGGTCCTGTCTCCGCGGCGCCAGACGGCAGCGCGAGCATCCTCACCATTTCCTGGATGTACATTCGGATGATGGGCGCGAGTGGCCTAACGGAAGCGACGAAGATCGCGATTTTGAATGCAAACTACATCGCGAAGCGTCTCGATCCGTATTTCCCGGTCCTGTTCAAAGGCAAACGCGGACTCGTCGCGCACGAATGCGTTGTCGATCTTCGCCAATGGAAAAGCGCCGGCATCGAAGTGGAAGACGTCGCCAAACGCTTGATGGATTACGGATTTCACGCGCCGACAATTTCATGGCCGGTTGCCGGCACCATGATGGTCGAGCCAACCGAGAGTGAATCGAAAGATGAGCTCGATCGTTTTTGCGACGCTCTGATGTCGATCCGCGCAGAGATCGAAGCGGTCGCGAACGGAAAAACTGATTCGAAAAATAATTTGCTCAAGAATGCGCCGCACACTGCCCAACAAATTGCTTCCGGAAAATGGGATCGCCCCTACTCGCGCGAACAAGCCGCCTTTCCCGCGCCATGGACGCGCGAACACAAATTCTGGCCGGCCGTCGCGCGGATCGACAATGTTTACGGCGACCGGAACTTATTCTGCTCCTGTCCTCCGCTCGAAGAATTCAGCGCAGAATAGATTGAGAGATTCCTCGACTCCGCTCGGAATGACAGCGTGCCCGGCCGGTCGAGACGTGTGCAGGACAACTTACGGAAAATGGAAAACCGGCGGATCTCGGCGGCCATCGAAAGACGGCATGCGGCAATAAACGCGTCAGGGAAATCGGCAGAGCAAGAAAAAACGAGCTGCTATCCTTCCGGCGCAAGTTCAGGCGTCGCCACGACGCGGGTTGGAACGAGGCGCAGCGCGGTGCCGCTGGTCTCTTCCGCCGGGGCGGCGCCGGTTTCGTGGTACTCGGCGTCCTGGTTGACTTGCCAGAGATCGTAAAGCTTGGTGTCAGCCAGAATATTTTCGGCACACAACATCGCCGTCATCATGGCATGATCCTGGTTGTTGTACTTGTGCATGCCGTTGCGCCCAACGAGGTGCAGGTTCGGATAACGATCCTCGAGTTCTTCGCGGATCGTGGCGACATGGCGCGC
>Ga0209056_10001533_pt1 | contig 25462 bp, 24 predicted proteins | sample GraSoiAngelo_114_FD_185876 | JGI IMG/M metagenome (GOLD analysis project Ga0209056, IMG submission 185876) | Grasslands soil microbial communities from the Angelo Coastal Reserve, California, USA - 14_0903_13_40cm (SPAdes) (version 2) | ecosystem: Environmental > Terrestrial > Soil > Grasslands... | reverse complement strand
CCTTTTACTTCCGTTCTCGTTCTTGCCAATGGCATTCAAAGGCGATTCCTCCGAATCGTTATCCCAACATCCGTCGCTGTGGCTGCTCGTTCGCTTGCTCACTTCAGTAGGAGTTCCCTTCTTTGTGGTCTCGACCACGTCGCCGCTCTTGCAAAACTGGCTATCGCGTACCAAGGACGTTGCCGCGCGCGATCCATATTTCCTCTACTCGGCTAGCAACGCCGGGAGCCTGCTGGCATTGATCGCGTATCCCTTCCTGCTGGAGCCGCGCGTTGGTCTGGCTTCGCAGAGCCGGTTGTGGTTCGGCGGCTATTTCGGATTGCTGGTCTTGTTGGCGCTGGCATCGGTACTCGTGTGGAGGCATACCGGGAAACAAGACACACGAGACAACATGGAATCGATCAGTCACATACAGGTCAGGACACGCTTCTATTGGGTTGCGGCCGCATTCATGCCATCCGCCCTGATGCTGGCGGTGACGAACCACATTACGGCCGATCTCGCCTCGATGCCTTTCCTGTGGATCGTCCCACTCGCGATCTACTTCCTGACCTTCATCCTGGCTTTCGGCCGCCGATTTCGAATTTCATCGGAATGTATGTCCCGTATAATTCCGATGACATTACTGCCGCTGTTTCCTATCGTCGCTGTGGGCGTGAGCGGGCCCCGCGGTTACAATTGGATATTCATCGGTGTGCACCTGGTGTTGCTGTCTTGTGGCGCACTACTGTGTCACACTGCGCTTTCGGAAAGCAGGCCCGAACCCCGACACCTCACCGAGTTCTATTTCTGGATTGCCCTTGGTGGTGTTTTTGGCGGTGTGTTCACTGCGATCATCGCACCGATGATCTTCAAGACCGTTCTCGAATACCCGCTGCTCGTTGCACTGCTACCGCTCTTCCGGCTCGGAAAATTGGAAAGAGACAACTGGCTGATTCCCTTACTGTTTGCAGCTGCGGTCCTCAGCGGCTGGGCCGTCTTTCGAACCACGAGCGTCTATGCTCACCCCGAAGCCTTCGCCATTGCTCACATTGCTGCCATTTTCATCTGTTTCAAATTCGAACAACATACCTTGCGATTCGCCCTGTGTTTCGCGCTGCTGATGATGGTCTATTCGCTAACCCTACGCTCTTCCATCGAAGGCGCCAGCCGCGTGTATGTCGGCAGAAACTTTTTCGGCGTGAAAACGGTGCTTGATGACCCGGAGACACATTTACGAAGGCTGATGCACGGCGACATTCTCCACGGCGTGGAAAGCACGGATCCCGCTCGGATGGGAAAGCCGCTTTCGTATTTCCACCCAACCGGCCCTGTGGGCGACGTGATCCACGTGATGCACGAACGAGCAGGCTCTCAGCACTTCAGCGTTATTGGACTTGGCTCCGGCTCGATGGCTGCGTATGCGGACTCGAACCATCCCGTGACGTTCTACGAGATCGATTCCTCCATCGAGCAGATCGCGCGGCGTTTCTTCACATTTCTGAAACAATGCGGCGCGAATTGCAATGTGGTGATCGGCGATGGGCGTCTACAACTCGCGCAATCGGCCGATAGCTCTCTGGACCTGCTCATGCTTGACGCATTCAGTTCGGATTCCATCCCCACGCACCTGCTTTCGCGTGAGGCGTTCCAACTCTATATTTCAAAGCTTGCGCCCGGTGGTGTGCTTCTGTTCCACGTCTCGAATCGCTATCTGAACGTCGAACAGCTTGTGTCCGCGCTGGCTACCGATGCGGGCCTTGTCGCATTTTCACGATCCGATCAAGCCGGCGATTTGAGCAAGGAAGGGAAAGTGGGTTCCGACCATGTTGTCGCGGCCAGGCGTATCGAAGACCTCGGTTCGATTCCCGGAATGTCCGGCTGGAAACGCGTGACTCGCTCCGCGAGTTTAAAGCCGTGGACCGATGACTATTCAAACCTGCTCGGTCTGATCCGTTGGCGCTAAGGCGTGTAGTAGAATTCTTAGCGGTACCGAGTCTCGAAATTCCAAGGAGGACGGCCATGCCGGCTACACCATCAACGATGCGTGAACTGGGGACGCCAATGCCTTCGTTTCGCTTGCCGGACGCGGGCGGCGCGATCCTTTCATCAGAACAATTCCGGGGCGCAGCCGGCCTGCTGGTTGTTTTCATCTGCCCGCACTGCCCTTTCGTCCGGCACATCCGCAACGAATTTGCACGGTTCAGTCATGAGTATCAAGCCAGGGGACTGCCCATTGTTGGGATCAATTCCAATGATATCGTCGCGTTTCCGGAGGACAGTCCTGAAGGAATGAAGAAGGAAATTGAGGAAGCCGGATACACGTTCCCGTATCTTTTCGATGAATCTCAGGCTGTGGCCAAAGCGTTCCGCGCCGCGTGCACGCCGGACTTTTTCCTATTCGATTGTGATCGGAAGCTCGTGTATCGTGGCCAGTTCGACGACAGCCGTCCAGGAAACCCAGTGCCCATTACGGGCTCCGACCTCCGCTCCGCTGCCGACGCATTGCTGGAAGGCCGGACTCCTCCCCCCAAACAGAAGGGCAGCATCGGCTGCAACATCAAATGGAAGCCTGGGAATGAACCGGAGTACTTCTGAGCCGCGAATTGCGCAAATGACGCGAATGGGCCGCACCGAATTCCCGACGTTGCAGTCCCGATAGTGGCGGCGGCCCATTCGCGTCATTTGCGCAATTCGCGGCTCAGATTCCCATCACGCTTTCGACGCCTGCGCTTGAACCTGTGCCATTCGGGCCTGCATTTCTTTGGCTCCGTAGCAAGTCATATTTTCTCCCTTGGTAAAATCGAAAAACACTATCTACAGTATCTACAGTAATCAAATCGGCGACATTAGGCAGCGGCCTAAAGGATGCAGATCACTGAACCGGTTACGATGCTGACGGACTATGCGATGGGGGCGGCCAGCCTTTTCCTCGGGCTAGTACTTTTGAGACATATTGGCCCCAGTAATCGAACAACGATCCGTTTGTGGGTGATTTCCTACGCCGGAGTATGCATTGCGTCATTGCTAGGCGGGACGTATCATGGCTTCGCATCCTACTTCAGTGTCTCCGGCCTTCGGGCACTGTGGAATGTGACGATTTATGCTTCAGGTTTTGCCGGGGGGTGCATCGTGGCCGGCGCGGTCGCATCCGATGTTCACGGGCATAAGGAAGGCAGAAAGTGGCTCATCGCGGGCACCCTGGTAACGTTCGCCGGAATAGCGGTTCAACAGACCGGCTTCCGCCATGGCGCCGCCTTCAATCACAACGACACGTACCATCTCATCCAAATCGCTGCCCTCTATCTTTTCTTCCGATGTGCGCGCGTGGTCGAAGACAGGCGGGAGTCTTGAATTCTTGCGGCTACTTCATGACGTGTCGTTCATTCATCTGACGCAACGCGCTGTGTTTTCTTCCGTAGGTGAAGTAGATCGAGAATCCGATAAACAGCCAGATGATCAGGCGCCACCAGTTCTCGCTCGGCAGAGACAACATCAAAAGCAAGCAAATCAGAATGCCGGCGATCGGAACAAATGGAAACAGCGGTGCTTTGAAAGGACGGGGAAGCTCCGGATTCGTTCGGCGCATGATCAGCACAGCGGCGCACACGATGATGAACGCCAGCAAAGTCCCGATGTTTACCAGTTCCGCCAGAATCCGCAACGGAAGGAACGATGCCATAACGCCAACGAAACAACCGGTGAGAATTGTCGCTTTCCAAGGCGTACGGAACTTTTCGTGAATAGCGCCAAAGAACGACTGCGGAATCAGGCGATCACGCGCCATTGCCAGCATCACGCGAGGCTGGCTGAGCATCAACACAAGGAGAACCGAAGTGATTCCTGTGAGAGCGCCCAGTGAAACAAGGAACTGGGCCCATGTCAGTCCAACCTGCGCGAAGGCATTCGACACCGGAGCGTCGATATTGATCTTATCGTACGGAACCATCCCAGTCAGAACCGCGGACACGGATATGTAGAGCACCGTGCAGAGTAACAGGGAACTGATGATGCCGATCGGCACGTCACGCCGGGGATTTCGAGCTTCCTCCGCATGCGTGGACACGGAATCGAAGCCGATATACGCAAAGAAAATCGTCGCTGCGCCGGCCAGCATGCCCAGCGGCTCTCCACCCTTTCCCGTCTGTCCTAAAATCGTTTTGCCAAAGAAGCTCAGCCCGGTCAGTCCATAAGGCGCGAATGGGTGCCAGTTGCGGGGGTCTATATAGGAGCTACCTACCGCAATAACGACGAGAACGACGGCGAGCTTCACACCCACCATTGCGGCATTGAAAGAGGCGCTTTCGCGAATTCCGATGACAAGAATGGATGTGACGATGGCCGTGATAACCAGAGCGGGAAAATCGATGACGGTACCCGTGGCGTTGAGCGCGCCCGTTGCCGGATTAAAATCGAACGGAGCATTCGTGAGCACGAAAGGCAACTTGAGGCCGAAGATTCCGATGAAATCCTGAAAGTAGTGCGACCAGCCATGCGCAACGGTCGCGGACCCAACCGCGTACTCCAAAATCAGGTCCCATCCCACGATCCACGCCAGCAACTCGCCAAGGGTTGCGTAGGCATACGTATATGCGGAACCGGCCACCGGCACCATCGATGCGAATTCGGCATAACAGAGCGCCGCAAAAATACAGGCCAGCCCGGCAACCACGAACGAGAGCATCAGCGCCGGCCCGGTCTTGTCGTGTGCGGCAATGCCGGTCAGTACGAAGATGCCGGTACCGATAATGGCGCCGATACCCAGTGAGCTCAACTGAACCGGGCCAAGAACACGGCGGAGCCGGTTCTCACCTTCCATCTCTTCGAGCAGAAGTTTGACTGGTTTCCTCGCGAATAAGGGATTACCCAGATTACCCATAAGCCTCCTGTCAACCGAAGAATACATCTTATATAAAAACACAAGGGCACCAGGAAGGCCGCAATAATAGAACACGTTTTGGGGGCCGCGGAAGCAATGCTACAAATTGTAACGCCTCCGCCGAAAAGGAAGTAGAGCGCAAAGATTGCCGGCAGGATAATGACAACAATGTCCCCGGAAGCCAGTTTGCGATGAAAATTGCCACCTACAACGTGAATTCCATCCGCATACGGCTGGATGTGATCATCGAATGGTTGGAAAAGCACAAACCCGACGTGCTGTGTATTCAGGAAACCAAATGCCAGGACGAAGCATTCCCCGCACTCGTGTTGCATTCCACAGGCTATTACCTCCAGTATCGCGGAATGAAATCATACAACGGAGTGGCCGTGCTGACGAGTGTGGCGCCCGAGGCCGTTTTCTACGGATTTGACGATCAACAGCCGGAGATCGATGACGCTCGTTTGATGCGAGTCGTTGTGCGCGGAATTCCGATTATCAATACGTATGTGCCGAACGGATTCAAGCTCGGCACCCCGCAGTACGAATACAAGCTTCAATGGTATGGCCGGCTTCGTGGTTACTTCGCGAAACACCTGTCGCCCGAACAGCCTGCATTGTGGCGCGGCGATATGAACGTCGCACCCGAGCCGATCGACGTTCACAGCCCCGAAAAACACCTCAAGCACGTCTGTTTTCACCAGGACGTGCGTCGCGCATACAAAGACACCGCCGCTTGGGGATTCATTGACGTTCTGCGCCATCTATATCCCGATAAACAGCAATTCACCTTTTGGGACTACCTGCGGCCGAGCTCGCTGGAGAAGAACAAGGGATGGCGGATCGATCACATTCTGGCGACCATGCCGCTCGCCGTGAAGTGCAAGGAAGTCGACGTCGACATGGATCCAACGCCGCGCGCCCCGCGCCTCCGACCACACGTTCCTCTGGGCCGAGTTTGATGTGTGATAGCCGCGAATGACGCGAATGGCGCGTTGAATAGTCGTTTTCAACGCGCCATTCGCTCCTTAAAAGAAAGGGGTGGGGATTTCGGATTTTAACTCACCGTCTTCGTCTTCCCGGTCTCAATCGCCTCTTTGCCCGCTTTCTTCACTTCCACCTGGACTTCGCTCTCAGGAATGTTGGGCCGGAGTTCGTGAATGGCCTGACCGAGCGATTTCGGATTCGAGCCAGCCTGGGCCTGCAACGTTGTTGGGTCCAGGCCAAGCATCGTGGCCTTCAGTTGGTTGAAGGGGATATCGAGATTCTTGGAAACGTGAAGGGCGGCGATAAACTGACCATGATTTTTGAATCCACTCGCCGCAGTCTGGAAGTTCGTGCCGGCGGGCAGCAAGCTCTCGATTTTCGCTCGAAATGCCGCGTCATTTTGCAGGCGCGTTTCGAATTTGGTTTGCCATGCCTGGTGATCCTTCTTGTCCGCTGTCTCGACCTTGGTATGATCGGCGTGCAAGTCAGACTTGCCCTTGTCGATGTTGGATGGACCATGGGTCTGATTCACAGACGGCCCCGGGCCGCTCCCCGCGCTTTTGCTCTGGGCGTAGGTAACCACACCACTCAAATACAGAACGATGCTCAACGAAAAAAGAAATGTAATTAATTTTTTCATATTCCATTCTCCTATCTAAAATTACTTGCCAGTCCGGAATGCGACCCCAAAGAACACCGTGTTGAGGTCGTAGCTTACACTCCGGCTGTAACCAACCTGAAAATCCACATTCGATCCGTGATGGATTGCAAACCACGTGGAAAAACCGTGGTCGTTAGCCGCATCTGCAGGTGCCAGTATTTCACTGCTGGTTTCGAAAACGCGCTTGGAACTGGAACTTGGACTCACGGTTTGTGTGACTCGAAGATCGCGCTGCTTCACTTTGCTGATGATCCGCTGTTCTCCGGACGCCTGGACACCGTAGGCTGAAGCGCCCACGCGAACGAGCCGTGAGCCAGCCGTGGCTCCGCCTTCAAAGTGGCCCACGAGTCCAAGCGAACTGAACGGTCTGACAAAGAACGAAGTATCCGAAATGGTGTTTGCAACTCCAACATTGGCGAACGGCGTCACCGACGAAAAGTTGTGGCTAAAGCTGTTATTCCAATCTACAGTCATGCGTCCTGTGCTGAACCCTTTGTCCTTGTCGCCAGTCGGCGCGGTGAACACCAGGTTAGACGCGTAGTTCACGGCCGGGTTATCGGCCGCGAGTTGAAACCCGAGATAGGCGTTGCCCATACCCTTCACAAAACCAGGGGAAGTCGTCGTCGTGGAAGTCGTCAATGTCGAAGATTCATTAACAAAGTAGACAGGCAGGCCCGCGGACATCTGGAAATGGCGGTTGAAGCTGTAGCCCAGAGTAGGATCCAGCTTTGTGATCAAGCCTGAAGAATTCGAGCTCCCCTGAAACCGCCCGGAGAACGTCCATCCCCGATCGTCCTCGGCCCGCACGGGCAGAGTAAATCCAACAATAATAAAAATAAGAACAGCGCAGAAACGTCTCAGACGCCTTTCTCTCACTACTCACCTCCGTGTATCTTTGTGTCTTGGTGCCTTCTGGTTGTCAATCACGAAGTACCAAGACACGAACGCGCAAGAGATTAAAGCTACTGTGGACGCCGGAATGACGGGCCCTCGGCCGAGAGAACCTTATCCTTCGGCGTGCTGACGTAACCGCGAATCCGGTCTTTGTCGATATAGTTGACGACGAATTCATACCGGAGCCGATCGCGGCCGACCAGGAACTGAATGGGCTCATTGACCCCGCGGTCTTTCTTCTCTACCCTGCTGTCGTCAGCCTGAATCATGACGTTGTATTTCTGTCTCTTCACATCTGTCTTTTTCAGCTGAACCTGAACGTCGGCGATGCGTTCGAACACTTGGCTCTTGGGCATGTCGAACTCGAAGTAGTCGCGCTCCCCCTTGCGACGCAACTCAGCCAATTCGGTCCCATTTCGAGCGACCTGCGTTTTCACGTCCGTAATGTCTTTCCGGCTGGACGCAAGGTCCTGGCGGGTTACATCGAGATCGGTCCGGACCCCCTGCACTTCACCCGAAACGGTGCCGATCTTTGTCGTGGCATCCTGCTGGACTTCGGCAAGCTTGGTCGTCGCTTCTTGCTGAAACTCGGAAACCAGTTTCGAGTCCGCCTTGGCCGCGAGCTCGTTTCGCAGCCGCTGCGCCGTGCGTGCATGGTCCTGTTTCAGCCGCTCGGCCACGCTGCGCGCTTGTTGGAGCTCCTGCATTGTGACTCCCATTTTTTTGGTTACGACATCCAGGTCCGAAGCAAGCTGCGTCACTTTGGTGTCACCCTGGGCACGCCCTTCTTGCATTGCGCGCTCGAGCGAATCCATTCGATTTTCAAGCGCGCTACGCATCGAAACGAACCCATAGCCTTGAAGCGCTACGACCGCAAGACCGGCGCCCACGATTGCAGTTACTTTATTTGATTTAAGCCAATCCATACTTTTCCCTCCTTCGAATACGGGGCGATGAGCGCACGCTCGTTGCCAACCCGGCCCCGTAGTTAAAAGCACGAGGTCACAACAGGTTGCGATGGCGCCTGCTAACAACTTGGTGAGTCGAGCGCTCCCAAAGACCTGGAATATTTCCTAGTTTTGGAGTTCTCAAGCCGCGGATTGCGCGAATTACGCGAAGTCGCCCGCCACACGTTTTGTGATTAACGATTAACGACGAGGGTTTCCGCAATCATGTCATGCAGAGCCTGCTTCTTTGCAGTGAACGCGGCCATAATGAAGCCTATGAAGAGAATGAGAGTAGAGATGTATTTTGCGAAGTGCCTGCCAGTCGCCCTGGCAAACGAGATTCGGCTTCCATCCAATCCGGTCACGACCATACCCAGCACCCGCTTTCCGACCGTTGCCTGCCATTCGGAACTGAGCATCCAGGACTCGTAAATCCACGGTCCGAAGAACACGGCAATGGCTCCGGCACCAAACGTGATTGCAGTCAAGATTCCGGTTGCAGCGCTTACGATGAGAGCATCAATGATCAAAGCCGCAAACCGCTTCCAAAATCCGGCATAGACTTCAGCTGGAAGGGGCGCCGCTGCGGGTTTCACCAGGAGGGTAGTACCGCACGACTGGCAATAGAGCGCGCGGTCATCGTTCTGTTGTCCACATTTTGGGCAAAACATTCGCGGGATTCTATCATGGATGGAACGGCAACCAGAGCGACGTGCCGGTCCGCTCGCGGTGATCCAATCGGGCCGCGCGGTCGGCGCAGACTGCTAGTGGGATGAGTCTTAGGGGATGGTGAGGAAAACTCATCAGGTTGAGGAGTAATGTGAGACAGACGTATAAATCGCTCAAATCCACAGGGGAATTTCGGGATTTATACGTCTGTCCTGGTGATCAGCGTCGCCCGCCACCGCCGCCGCGATATCCACCACCACCGCCGCCGCCGCGGCCTTCGCGGGGAGCCATCGGACGCGCTTCAGCGACCGTCATGTTCCGGCCGCCGTAGTCGGCGCCGTTGAATTTTTGGATCGCGTCCGCAGCTTCCTGATCGGTGGACATCTCGACAAATCCGAAGCCCTTGCTTCGGCCCGTGTCGCGATCGGTGATGACCTTGGCGGACTGAACGGTTCCGGCCTGAGCAAAGATCTGTTCGAGAGACTCGTCGGTCGTGTTAAATGGGAGATTACCTACATACAGCTTCTTACCCATGTACCTCCTTGGCAGCCGCACCAGAGGACATGAGCACCATGCTCGAGGACTCTACGGCGACTCACAGGAATCTACATCTTATAGCACCGCTCGCCGCGTTATACAATTCCCTTAATGTCCCGGTTCCGCGTTGGGGATCTCATTCGAGTGTCGACGGAGGATGTGCTTCGCCCCGGCGATGCCGGAATCGTCCGTAAAGTGCTGGACAACCCGTCCGGTGAAGAGTCGCTTCAGGAATACATCGTTGAGTTCGGCGAAGCCGTGCTGGATAAAGTTTCCGATGATGGATTCCTTCTCCGCGTCCACAGCGACGCCCGCGTCCATTGCTACCTGAGCGTTTATTTGGAAGATGCCAACGAGCCTTGCGACTAGTTCCCTCCAAGCCATGCCTGACGGAGCGCCCTCTCGTGGGCCGAAGCGTCGGGCTCTTCTTCAATGCGGTAGTTGTAGACCTCAGGCGTCTCTAGCTGGATTGTCAAATCCAGGTTCTTCCTGAAGCGCTGCACTGTGATCGGGACGCGGTCCCCTTGCTTAAACCCGTTTAACACGTACCTCCAGTTCTCGCGCGTGACTGGCATTCCGCCGATGGAGACCAGGACGTCGCCCTCCTGCAACCCAGCGCGTTCTGCCGGAGAGTCAATGCGGAGCGCATCGATACGAAGCGCTTGTCGATTCGGTTGGTCGATTACAATTCCGCCGGTATACGGCAGACTCGCCGGTGATTTTACCAAGCGTAGGCCGACAGCTTGAAAAGCCTTGTCATAAGGCAGCAGTTCGGTGCCCCGTATATACCTGGCGAAGAATTCATTCATATCCGTCCCGGCAATCTCAGAAACCACCCGTGCAAAGTCTTCGATGGTATAGCCGCGGCCCTTGAGGTAATAGCTTGCATTGGGGCTCTTCAAATAAAATTCGTCGTATGCCCGCCGCATCACGTCGTCCAGCGAGCGCCGCCCCCTCGTTTTTTCGCGAATCAGCAGGTCGAGATTGAGAGCAATCAACTCCCCTTTGAGATAGTAGCTCAGCGAAGTGTTCGAAAGGTTCGTGCGCTGCCGGTGGAGGGCTGCATCGATGAAGGGCGCTGCCATCGACGAAGCCTCGGCGCTCATCAACTGGCTCGCCGGAGAATTCTCGATGGTTGAAATGGTCTCGGAAAGACTACTGAGGAATTCGGCCGAGTCCTCAAAGCCGGCGCGGTGGTAGGTCAAAATTCCATAGTACTGGGTGAATCCTTCCGCAATCCACAACGCGCGTGTGACTGCAGGCCTCGTCCAATCCCACGGCCCGAGCTCGGCCGGGCGGAGCCGTTTCACGTTCCAGGCATGGAAGAATTCATGAGCTGTTGTCCGGATTGCTCCTTCATACGCGCTCCGCTCTGCGAGAACGCCTGGCTCAATGATCTGTGCTCCATGCCATCGCTGGAGTGGTCGTCGTTGGCGAAATGAAACATGAATGTATAGTTGTTGAACTCGGGTGTCCCCCACATCCGGATCTCAGCCCGGACGATCTTTTCAACATCCCGAACAAACGCCGGCCGCCGGCCGCCTTCCTCCCCGCGCGAATGGATCATCACCCGATATGTTTTCCCGTCCACCTTGAATTCATCCAGCGTCCAGTCGGGACCGATCTCCGTCGGATTGTCGATCATGATTTCGTAGTCGGGGTACTTCCATTCGAGTTGATTGGGGCGCTCCGTTCTTCCATTTATGACTCGCCAGTTTGGCGGCGGCTCGATGCGCAAGTCGACGGGATCCGGCTTGTGACCCACCACATACATAAAAATCTCACCACCCGTGTAGCTGGCGTGGCCGACATCCAACTGCGCATAGGTTCCTGAAAGATCATTTCCAAAAATTCTGTAGGTGGCGGTGACGTTGGGCTTTCCCTGCCTCTGGACACGCCAAGTCTGATCATCGACCTTTGTCCACGACAACTGCCGCTCCTGCGCGAGTGCGCTGAATTCCTGCACGTTCGCCGCAAAATCAGCAACGGAGTAGCGGCCGGGCTGCCACTTGGGAATTTGGAAGTCGATGAAAGCCGTCTGATCGGTTGGTGGTATGCTCACGTCGATCGTAACTTCGAAGAGATGGGATGCAGGCCGCGGCATGCCGAGCCGGTAGCTGATTCTGTACGGTTGCTGCGCTTGCTGGCGTGCGAAAAGCGTCAGAACCAGAACCAATGCAAGACGAATCATGAATCCCATCCTCTCTTGGACCGCTTTTGTTTAACGAGCGTGCGTTTTCTTTTTTCTTCGATCCGGCGTTCCTTAGCTCCAGCCGGAACTCGTGTCTTGATTCGCGACCGCTGCTCGGTTAGCGCCCTGCGCAGCAGGTCCGAAAATCGTTCGAGCGCGTCGTTCCGATTCATGTCCTGGCTTCGCGTCTTCTGCGAAACAATTCGGAGGACACCATCTTTGGTGATTCGTGTGGCCAGCCTGCCGGTGATCTTCCGTTTCTGCTCCTCCGAAAGCGCCGTCGAGGCTGGAACATCGAAGGACAACGTGACCCGGCTACTGACTTTGTTCACATTCTGTCCGCCAGGCCCGCCACTTCTGGATGCGGTAAACGTGATCTCGCTTTCAGGAATTGCAAGCCCGGCCCTGATACGAATCACGACGAAAGCGCTTTCACCAGCCGATATAAAAACTCACAGCCCTCGTAAAACTCTCTCACGCCTAAACGTTCGTCTTTGCCGTGAGCGCGGTTATCATCGATGTCGCTGAATAGGCCGGAGACACCGTACGTCGGAATACCGGCGTTTCGCAGATACAAACCATCGGTTGCGCCGGTGGACATGACGGGCACCGCTGGAACGCCAGGCCACATCTCCGACGTAATCTTCTCGATAGGCCCCATAATCCCCGGCGCGAGAGGAGACGGATCGCTAGGCTTTGCGTCGTCCATCGGAATGACGGCAATCTTGCTGTCGTTCAGAATCCGGATGAGCGTCGCCTGCACCTCGTTGACCGACTCGCCTGGAAGGACCCGGCAGTTCACCACGGCCCGAGCCGTTTGCGGCAGAGCGTTGTCCGCATGGCCACCCTCTAACCGGGTCGCGACGCACGTCGTTCGCATCAGGGCATTGTCGTAAGGCGAAGCGGAGAGACGAGCGGCTGCAACGCGGTCGGGCTGCTTTTTCGCGACGGCCTTCATGTCAGCGGCCATCTGCCCTGTCTGCAAGGCCGCCATCTTCTGGTAATAGGCCGTGGTTACTTCATTCAGGTTTACAGGAAAGTCAAACTTCGCCAGCCGCGCCAAACCCTCCGACAGATGATAGATCGCGTTATCCCTGGTCGGGCGCGAGCTGTGCCCGCCGGCATTTGTCACCTCCAGTCGATAGCTCTGGTAGACCTTTTCGCTAGCTTGAACGGCATTCAGCATGTGCTTTCCATTTTTAATTTGACCGCCACCACCCTCGTTGATTGCCGCTTCGGCGTCGATCAGTTCGCGATGATTCTCCACGAGCCACTTTACACCGTTGTAGTCTCCGCCTTCCTCGTCGGCGGTGAGCGCCATAATCAAATCCCGATCGGGCTGATAACGCTCTTGCTTCAAGCGAATGAAAGTTGCAATCCAGATGGCGGCCATTGCTTTATCGTCGCCTGTTCCTCGTCCGTAGAAGAATCCGTCTTTTTCGGTAAGCTTGAAAGGATCCAGAGACCAGTCTTCTCTTAGCGCCTCGACCACATCCAAATGGGCCAGAAGCAACAGCGGCTTCCGCTTACCGGTCCCGCGATATCGCGCGATCAAGTTTCCCTTTCTCGGATGCGGCCCAAGAACCTGCAGGTCGGCTTCGGGAAAACCGGCTGCTTTGAGCCGCGCAGCCACCATCTGGGCAGCCTTGGTGGTATCTCCGTTGGAATCCGTCGTGTTGATTTCGATCAGCTCTTTATAGATTTCGCGAGCGAGTTGGTTGGGCGCGTCTTCCTCGGCTAATCCGAGCAAGAAAACACCCACTATCCATTTCAACATGATCCCTCCAGTCGAGATTAGATTAGCCACGAAGAGCACAAAAGTCATTGGCGAAAGCAACACGTTACAAGGGGCATAAAGCTCTGTCAACGCTGGTACAATGCCCCAATGCGTGCGTACCTTTCGCGGCTATTGGTGGTGGCGGCCGTCTTCATCCTCTCGATTGGAGTAGGGCTGTTGGTTACGCAGCAAGGTGGCCGGCTGCCGCTGCTGCCGGACCAGATGGCCTCGACCGGTGGAATTTATGAGTTCACTTGGTCGCCTGATGGAAAATCCATCGCGTACGTTTCGAGCCAGAGTGGAAATTCGGAATTATGGGTTGTGCCATCAAGTGGGGGAAGCTCGGAACGGATCACGTCGACGACAGCGACGAAGAAGCAGCCGCGTTGGTCCAATGATGGAGAGTGGATCGCTTATGTGGCCCTGCAGCCCGGTGGTTCCGGCGATATCCAGATGGTTAGTGCGGATGGCCAAACACGGATCAATCTAACAGAAACCATCGGCGACGATCGCGATCCGTCATGGTCGCCGGATAGCCGCCAGCTTGCTTTCACCGAAAGGACCGCGGGGCGAGCGCGCATTATGGTGGCCGACATTGAAAGCCGCGAGGTGCGGCCGTTGGCTGAGATCGCGGGATCGAGTCTGCAATGGTCACCTGATGGCAAGTCCATTGCGTTTGTCTCCGACCCTCTGCTCCCGAACGACGACCGCAGAGACAACGAAGACATATTCATCGTGCCGGCCGGTGGCGGCGCACCGCGGCTGCTAACGCCGGGAACACCGCGGTTCCGCGAAGTCACTCCATCCTGGTCGCCGGACTCGCGCCAGATCGCCTTTGCCTCCGACAGTTCGGGCTACAGCAACATCTATGTCCTCGACACGCAGACCGGCGCCAATCGCAGCCTGGCTCCGGAACCGGTCGACGAATTCGCGCCAAAGTGGTCGCCAGACGGCAACAGCATCGCTTTCATCCGGAACGAAGACTCGCAGTTCACTCTCTGGGTAACGCCCGTGCAGGGAGGTCGCGCGCTTCGTATTTCCGACCGGGACGGCGTCAACGGCGGATTCGAGACCGATGATGCGACGCCTCATGGCACATACCAATGGTCACCGGACGGCAAAAAGATCGCCTTCACGCATTCTGATCCGGGCAGGACGTCGGACCTGTGGGTCGCAAGCATCGACACAACACGCACGACACAGACCACGAATTCCATGCCCAACGAACTTCGGCGTGAGGCCCGGTTTGTGTGGCCCGATACGATCGCGTACCGCAGCTTCGATGGTACGGAAGTGCAAGCGCTCGTTTACAAGCCGCGGGGTGGGAAACCAAAGCCCGGTCATCCCGCTTTGCTCCTGTTTCGCGACACGGTGGACGGCCAAAATGCCAAAGCCTGGGACCCGTTTATCCAGCTTTTCGTTAGCAACGGTTATCTCGTGTTCGCGCCCAATGTCCGCGGGTCCAGCGGCCGAGGTAAGGATTACCGGCAACTCGTTTTCGAACACGGCGGCGACCATGATGTCCGCGATGCGTTTATCGGTCTTGACAATCTCTCATCGCAAGGCCTCATCGACACGCAACGTGTAGGCGTGTTCGGTGCAGGCACCGGCGGCTTTCTCGCAACAGCCGCTCTTGTCAAGGACGAAGCTCGATTCAAAGCCGCCGTTTGCCTCTACGGGATTGTCGACGCCGCGACAGCGGCTTCATATCCCGAAATGGCCCTATGGTCTCGATACCTGATCGGATCGACGCCCATGGGTAATCCTCTTGCTTTCTACGAGCGATCCCTTATCAACTTCGTCGATAAGCTCCGCACTCCGATCATCTTCCTTTACGAAGGTGACGACATGTCGGCGCCGTTCCAACAATTGCAACAGTTCGCCGTTCAAGCCGAGGTCAAAGGGAAGTGGTTCGATTACCGCGTCTTCGAGAACGAATCGAAAGGTTGGCAATACTGGCGCCCCAACAACCTGCGCCAGTCGCTCGAAGCCATGGGCGCCTTGTTTGAAAAACACCTGCTTGGTCGAGAGCGAGAGATTCGTCTCAGCCGAAGCCGGTGAACGAGAGTTCGGAATTCCTTATGCCCTTTCGCGCGGCTGAAAAGCGCTCCAGACACGAAGAACACAAAGGCATTTACTTCTCCAGCAAATGTCTCAATGCCGGTTCTAATTCCCTTTGCCGGAACACAAAACGCGAGGCCGCCAGTTTGGCTGGCTCGACGCGGGCGCTGGCGAGCAGAAGTTCGTTGGCCATTTCGCCAAGGGCGAGGCGGGCGGCGGCGGCGGGCATGGGAAAAACGGTTGGGCGCGAAAGTACGCGTCCGAGCGTTTTGGTAAATTCGATGTTCGTGACCGGCGTCGGCGAGACCGCGTTCACCGGACCGTGAAGACCAGTCGCCTGGGTGGAATGCAGAATGGCAGCGCAAAGGTCATCAAGCGAAATCCAGCTCCAGTACTGATTACCCGAACCGATCTTTCCGCCCACGCCTAATTTGAATGGCAAAAGCATTTTGCCCAATGCCCCGCCTTTGCTGCTCAGTACGAGTCCCGAGCGAAGGTGAACCACACGAATTCCGCCGCGCGTCGCGGGATCTGTCGCGGCTTCCCACTGACAACACACGTCCGCGAGAAAACCCGTTCCCGGACGGCTCTCTTCGCGCAGCACTTCGCTCCCTCGATCACCGTAAAAACCGGTGGCGGAAGCGCTCACTAGAACCTGCGGCGGCCGATTCAACTTGATTAGCGATTCCGAAAGGAGTCTCGTGCCATTCACCCGGCTGTCCCGGATAGCTGCCTTCTTTGCGGCAGTCCATCGTCCGTCGGCGATATTTTCGCCCGCCAGGTGAACAATCGCGTCCATTCCTTCCAAGGTTGATCGATCGATTGTTCCGTTCGCAGGATTCCAGTGATTAGGACGCCTCAGTTGGAAAGTCTGATGTCCACCCTCGGTCAAGAATGGAATCAGAGCGGAACCCACCAGTCCGGTCGAGCCCGTCACGGCGATTTTCATGGTAAAAATTATACGTCGGGAGAATAGGTCTGAATACGAGGAGAAGGGGGAACTTAGGGCTTCTTTTCCTTGTAGCCTTCGAGGCTTTTGTGGTCTTTGTAATATCGGCCGGCATCATTGAGGTCCGGCTTTCCGATAGCTGTGTGGCAATAGACGCACTGCTTACTTTCCTTTTTAGCCATTTCGGGAGTTCCGACTGCAAACGGCGCGAAAAGCAGTGCTACAGTACCAAGTATTGCCAGCGCTCTTAGAATGTTCCTCACTTTGTTACTCCTCTGGAGTTCTAGTGCTAGGATAACACCGATGTCACGTACGGTTCTTAGACTTGTACTGGCGGCCTTTGTAAGCTGGACGTGGGTTTTAGCCCAGGAACCCGTTTATATCCTTAAAGTTGATGTTCCTTACGTTTCAGTGGACGTCTCTGTCCAGGACACCGCCGGTAGGACGGTAACAGATTTATCGAAAGACGATTTCGAGGTGTATGAAGACGGCATCCGCCAGGAGATCCGTTACTTCAGCCCGGTGGCGACACCCTACAACGTTTTTCTGCTATTCGATCGGAGCGGCAGCACCCAGCACAAATGGGCATTTATGCAAAGGGCCGTAGCCAGTTTCATTGCGAGTCTGCGTCCACAGGATCGCCTTGCAATTGGCACATTCGATTACCAGTTTCAGATGCAGTTGGAGTGGACGAGCGATCGCGCAAAAGCTTTCCTTGCATTACCCGAACTGATACACCCGAAAGCGATCGGTGGAACAAACCTGTACGACGCACTCGACCGGGTTTTGCGCCGCGAATTCAGAAAGGTGACGGGACGGCGCACCATAGTCGTTTTGACGGACGGCCGCGACACGTCCCTCTATCGCGAGTTGGTGACGAAAAATCGCTTGCTCGAACCGCTGGAGGACCGTGGTTTTCAGAAGGTGCTCAAGACGGTCCAGGAACACCGAATCCCACTTTATTTTGTCGGTATCAATACGGACCGGAATCTTGAACCCAACAGGATAGGAGGTGACGAGTTCCGTAACCTCCAGCTTATCTTTCGAAATTCGCCAGTACCCCAACGGTACCTGAACGAGGTAAGAATCCGAATGGAGCAACTTGTGGAGGCTTCAGGCGGACGAGTCCTCTTTCCTGCTCGCATCGATGAAATCATTCCGCTGTACGAGCAGATCGGGCGGGAACTTGGGGTGTCTTACAGTCTGGGATATATATCTTCGAACTCGACGGCCACGGACTCGTTTCGCCAGATCGAGGTCCGGGCACATAACGATAAACTGCGCCTCACACAATCACGAACTGGGTACAAAGCGCAGTGAAGCGGGGAGTCCAGCGCTCAACCGGACTCCCCGAAAGAGGCTAGTTCGCGACCAAATCGCGCCTAGTTATTGGTCGTACGTGCCGAAGTGGACTTCAGTATTCGGACCTCAACTCGGCGGTTCTGGTCACGGCCGGCTCTCGTTTTGTTATCGGCAACCGGGTTGGCTTCGCCCAAACCGACAATCGAGACTCGAAAGAGCGGAACGTTCTTGCTAACAAGATATCGTAGAACGTTCTCGGCACGTCGCTGGCTCAGATTGATGTTATAGCTCTCGGAGCCGGTGTTGTCCGTAAAACCCTGGAGTTCGATCATGTATCCGGTTCGCTGGCTGGATACATCGCTTGCAATTTTGTCGAGCGTGCTTTTTGCCTCATCCGACAAAACCGCTGAGTTCAGCTTGAATACGACCGTCTGTGTCTCACTGGTCGTATAGTTGTCGTTGAGTGAATTCAGGCGGGTCTCGACGGTGTTGATCCTGTTGGTCGCCTGCTGCACACCCTGGTTGGCTGTATCCGCCTTGCGATCGGCTGTCTGGGCGGCTGTCTGGGCAGTTTGAGCAGACTGCCCGGCTTGTGTCGCCTTTTGGTCAGCCGCCTGGGCGGCCGTCTGGGCAGCCGTAATTCCCTGTTGTGCGCGTCTATCGACTGCATCAATTCGCTCGGCATTCTCTTTTATCGCGTTTTGGGCTTCCTGAATGGGCGGCTGGAGCGTGCCCACTTGTTGTCGCACATACTTTCTGCTCGCACATCCTGGCAGGACCATGATTCCAGCCAGAACGATCAAACCTAGCACTGAAAATCCTCGATTTGGATTACGCATGAACCTCCCCCTTGTTGGAACTATCCCCTTGTTGGAACTATCGGTGACCTTAGACTTACGACGGCAAGGCATGACTGATATATTCTAGTCAACTTCGCACTGGGCTGAAATATGTTTGGCTTCCGCTGCTTTGGGCTTGCATTCTGCGTGCCACAAGAAGACGTATGAAAAGACAGCATTTTTATGAGTCTGCCGGGGTCACACAAAGGCCGCAGGTGTGGCAATCGGGGAATATTTGGCCGAAAAAACTAGGGCAGCCGAAGCTGCCCTTTCTTACGTATTGCAATGTTTTGCAATATGGAGTGCGTTCCGTATCGGCGAATCCAGGGCCGGCTAGCGACCGCGGTTGACGGCCTTTTTCAGCTCCGCGCCGGGAACGAACTTCGTAACTTTTTTGGCGGGAATTTTTAGAGGCGCTCCGGTTTGGGGGTTACGACCGGTTCTGGCCTTGCGCGAGCTGACCGAAAAGGTGCCGAAGCCAACCAGCGTCACTTTGTTCCCTTTCCTCAACGTCGACACAACACCGTCAATCGCGGAGTTGAGGGAATTGCTAGCCTGGACCTTCGAAATCTTTGCATCTTTTGCGATCTTGTCTATCAACTCGCCCTTGTTCATGTGCTCCTCCTCGGTAATTGAGAGTTATCAGTCTTGAACAACGCTGCGCTTTATATCTCACGCTATAGGCCGTGTCAAGCACGCGTTTCAGCCGAAACGCACGGCTGACGCGGTATTCAGAGAATCTCGCCTCGCTTTGAAGAAAGCTTGACAAATAAAGGAAAAATCTCTGCTGCGGCGCACATTTATGTCGTGCGGGGCACAAAGATGTTATAAATTCCGCAGCCATGACACATCACGTCACATTGATTCCGGGCGACGGCATAGGTCCCGAAGTCTGTGCGGCGGTGGTTCGCATCGTCGAAGCTGCTGGCGTCCGGATCGAGTGGGAGAGGTTTGTTGTCGGCGGACCCGCGCAGGACTTGTCGGGGTCATCGCTACCGGACGAGGTCATCGAGTCGGTTCGCCGAAACCGCGTCGCGTTGAAGGGGCCCGTCGAAACGCCGATTGGGAGCGGGTTTGAGAGCGTCAACGTCCGGCTGCGGAAAATCCTCGATCTGTATGCGAACCTCCGGCCGGTGCGCAATCTGCCAGGCGTACCATCGCGATTTGGCGAAGTGGACTTGATCATCGTGCGTGAAAACACCGAAGGCTTATACTCGGGGCTCGAGCACGAAGTCGTTCCGGGTGTTGTGGAATCGCTGAAGATCATGACAGAGAAAGCAAGTACGCGAATTGCCGTATTCGCTTTCGAGTACGCGCGAAAGTTTGGAAGAAAGAAAGTTACTGCCGTGCATAAAGCGAACATCATGAAAAAGTCGGATGGACTATTTCTGCAATGCTTCCAGCGTGTCGCAGTGAACTATCCCGAAATCGAGCACGACGAAAAGATCGTCGACAATACCTGCATGCAGCTTGTCATGAATCCTTATCAGTTTGACGTACTGCTGATGGAAAACCTGTACGGAGATATCTTGTCGGACCTTGCTGCAGGCCTAGTCGGTGGTTTGGGTGTCGTGCCCAGCGGCAACCTGGGTGAGAAAGCGGCTCTGTTTGAAGCTGTCCACGGGACCGCACCCGACATCGCGGGGAAAAACCTTGCCAATCCCACGGCGCTTCTTCTCTCAGCCATCATGATGCTACGCCATATCGGCGAACGTACTGCTGGAGACCGCATCGAATCCGCCTTGAACAGCGTGCTTGAAAAACGCGAGAAAGTTACTCGCGATCTTGGAGGCACTGCCTCCACCGGTGAATTCACCGTCGCGATCATCGCTGCGCTGTGAGACCGCGGGCTTTGGCCCGCGTTCACAGCAAGTGCCGTCCGCCATCGACGTGAATCAACTCGCCCGTGATGTAATCGTTCTCAATAAGGAAAATAACGGCGCTGACGATATCCTGAAGACTCCCCTGACGCTTCAGAAGCGTTCTCTCGATTGCGGATTTCTTCTGGTCCTCCGTGTAGTGTTCGGGAAACAGTATGGGACCAGGCGCAATCGCGTTAACTTGAATGTGTGGCGCATAAGCTTTGGCCAGTCCACGGTTCACGGCAATTAGTGCCGCTTTCGAAACGCTGTAGGCAAAATAGGCAGGCCAGATGACTTCACCGGCAACATCCGCGAGGTTGATGATTTTACCTTGACCGCGGTTGACCATCAGAGTCGCTGCCTGTTGAGCCGTGAAGAATGCTGCCTTTGCGTTGGAATTCATTTGGTGATCCCACTGGTCCGGCGTTGTTTGTTCCGCCGTCGACGGAGAGAACACAGCCGCGCTGTTGACAAGGATATCGAGACTCCCGAATCTGGCGGCGATATCGCGAAACATCTGCTCCACAGCCAGAGTGTTGGTGAGTTCGGTTTGGAAAAGAGCACCGTCGGCTCCAGCTTCCTGAAGCATCTTGAGCGTTTCCTGTGCCTCACGCTCACTGGACCAATAGTGAATTCCAACCCGCGCGCCCCTTCTGCCCAACTCGACGGCTATCGCGCGCCCAATGCGCTTTGCAGAACCGGTGATTAGTGCTACCTTGCCGTGTATGTTCATGAACAAGGTTGCCATTATAACCGGCGCGAGCCGCGGGATCGGATTGGCTATTGCCAGAAGACTTCATCAGGAAGGCGCGAACGTTGCTCTCTGCGCAAGATCGTCGATCGAAGATCTTGGAAGGGAACGATCCATAGCGGTTGCGATGGATATCCGCGATCCGAAGAATGTGGAGACAGGTGTCCGGCGGATCCTCGATCGGTTCGGAAAAGCCGACATCGTGGTAAACAATGCTGGTATATCGGGAGTGACGCCAGTCGATGCCTCAACGACGCTCCCATGGCTGGACATCATCCAAACAAATCTTGTCGGTACTTACTACGTCATACGCGCAACTGTCCCTCACATCCCGAACGGCGGACGGATCATCATGATGTCGTCCGTGCTCGGAAAATTTGGTGTGCCGGGTTATACGGCTTACTGCGCGGCCAAAACGGGACTGATCGGTTTCTCCCGTGCCCTCGCGCTCGAGCTTGCGCCACGAAAGATTACGGTGAATGCGCTTTGCCCCGGATGGGTGGATACGGCTATGGCGCGTTCAGGGATGAGGGACATCGCTGCAGCGCAGGGAATCTCTGTGGAAGAGTTCAAACGCCAGGCGCTGTCGCGGGTTCCACTTGGGGAGATGGTTAAACCTGAGGAAGTTGCGAACCTGGTGGTATTCCTTGCGTCGGATGCCGGAAAGAACATCACCGCTCAAGCCATCAGCATCTGTGGCGGCTCGACACAAGCTTAGGGCTGCCTCAAAAATAACTCGGCAGGATCCGTTCGGGCGGATCTGACCAATGCTCAATTCTCAATGTTCAATTCTCATCCGAAGTGAATATCGCATTGGCCGGCGCAGAGCTTACCGGATCCTGCTGTTATGCGCCGCCGGTACCCTTTTCCGATGAGAATTGAACATTGAGAATTGAGCATTGATCAGATCCCCGGGTCTGATTCGAGATAGGGGATACCGCCAAGTTATTTTTGCGCGAGCCCTTAGTACGGCTGATTCCTATTCCGAGTACTCGTAGACGCCCTTCCCCACCTTCTTGCCAAGGCGGCCGGCCTTCACATACTTCACCAGGAGCGGACAGGGACGGTATTTCTCCCCCAAAGTCTGGTAAAGAAAATTGAGAATGCTCAGCCGGGTATCGAGGCCTACCAGATCGATCATCTCAAATGGTCCCATCGGATGGTTCAGCCCCAACTTCAGCGCCTTGTCAATATCGCGGGCGCTAGCGATGCCTTCCTGCAACATGTAAAACGCTTCATTACCGATCAGGGCATTAATACGCGAGGTGACGAAACCGGGAGATTCATGGACTCCAACGGTCTCTTTGCCCATCTTGTGGGCCACCGCCTCGGCAACCCTGAATGTCTCGTCGTCGGTCTCGAGACCGCGAATGATTTCAACCAGCTTCATTTTGTGTACCGGGTTGAAAAAATGCATACCGATGAACCGCTGGGGCCGCTTGGTGGCAGACGAAATTTCCGTAATGCTCAACGCCGATGTGTTTGAAGCCAGGATCGCGTGAGGCGGGCAGGCTCGATCGAGCCGCGCAAAGACATCGAGTTTGAGATCGATCCTTTCCGGCACGGCCTCGATTACAAGATCCGCGCCCGCGCCGGAGTGTTCGAGACTTGTATCCAAAGCCAGGCGTTCGAGCGCAGAGTGCATGCTGGCATTTGTGATTTTCCCTTGTTCAACGCCCTTTTGCAGATCCCGGCGGATTCGCGTCATTGCGTCCTGCAGCAGATCGTCGGAAATGTCATTCAACACAGTATCGAATCCGGCGAGAGCGGAGACGTGCGCAATGCCACGTCCCATGATGCCTGCGCCGATTACGGCAACAGTTTTAATGTTCATGAAACGTAGGATAGACTAACTGCCTCGTATGAAAGCAGTCGTTTTTGATAGACATGGCGGCCCCGAAGTTCTTCGATCCGAAGACGTGCCGGAACCGGCCCCCGCTCGGGGTGACGTGGTGATCGAGGTTAAGGCGGCGTCGATTAATCACATCGACATTTTTCTCCGCCGAGGAATGCCCGGAATCAAAGTGCCGATGCCAAAGATCATTGGAAGTGATGCCGCTGGTGTCATTCGTGAGATTGGACTGGAAGTCTCGGGCCTCAGAATCGGCCAGCGTGTCACCATCAATCCGGGCATCAGTTGTGGTCACTGTGAATTCTGCGCGGCGGGATTCGGCAGCCAGTGTCTAACTTACGCCATGGTTGGCGAGAACACAGATGGCGCATACGCTCAACTGCTGAAAGTACCTTCCCATATCGTTCTGCCGATCCCCGATTCTATTTCCTTCGAAGACGCCGCAGCCGCGCCACTCGTGTTTATGACGGCTTGGAGCATGATGGTCAACAAAGGAAACATACGTCCGGGCGAAGACGTTCTGATTCTCGGCGCTGGCGCGGGTGTGGGCACGGCGGCCATCCAGATCGCAAAGATGGTCGGATGCCGCGTCTTCGCAGCCGCCAGCACTGAAGAAAAACTCCAGCGCGCAAAGCAGCTTGGCGCGGATTTCCTGATCAACTACAAGACCGAGGAATTCGACAAGAAGGTCCGAGACCTCACAAATAGACGCGGCGTTGATGTTGTTGTCGACTATATCGGCGCGGATACCTGGGTTCGTAGCTTGCGCTCCGCACGGCGCGGTGGGCGTGTACTCACATGCGGCGCGACCACCGGTTTCGCACCGCAAACGGACTTGCGCCAGATTTTCTTCCGCCAGGTTCAGGTCATCGGTTCGACCATGGGAAGTCATCGCGAATTTCTCGATGTCATGAAATGTGTGTTTCGCGGTCAATTGAAGCCGGTCATCGATCGTGTGTTGCCGTTGGAAGAGGCACGGAAGGGTCACGAGCTGATTGAGGCGAGGGCGGTGTTTGGGAAAATTGTCCTGACCCCACAGTCTTAGCTCCTATACTGAAACTCGTTCCGGGTGCGTGTAGACGTTCATCGACGGGCCTCGGAGGAATCCGACAACGGTCATCCCAAAATCATGGCCGAGTTCGATCGCGAGGCTCGATGGAGCGGAAATGGAAACCACAATGGGAACGCCTGCGGCAAGCGCCTTCTGAGCGATCTCGAACCCCAGCCGACCGCTGACCATCATGACGGTTTCTGAAAGCAATATCGTGCCGTCCCGCAGCGCAGCGCCTAAAAGTTTATCGACGGCATTGTGGCGGCCAAGATCTTCGCGCAGCAGGAGCAGGTTTCCACCAGCGTCGAAAAGGGCGGCAGCGTGAATACCTCCGGTGCGCTCGAAATTCAACTGCGCCTGCCGCAGTCGAGAAGGCAGCGTGCAAACGACGTCGTAACTGATCGTCATGCGGCTGTCGATTCTCCGGCATTCCTGATGGATGGCGTCAAGCGTGGCTTTCCCGCAAAGACCACAGCTCGAGTTGGACCACAGCCTGCGCGAGGATTCTAGCTTACGATTCGCATCCACAAGTCCGACATTCACAATGTTCTTCAGTTCGGGCTGCTCTTCGTTGGGACAGTATGCAATGGTTCCGATTTCGCGGGCAGAACGAATGATCGCCTCCGTCCACAAGAGTCCGATGGCAAGATCAAAATCGTCACCGGGTGTCCGCATGGTCACCGAAAAGCTTTCGCCATTGACGCGGACCTCAAGGGGCTCTTCCACGACAACGTCATCTTCGATATGCTGAAGGTGTTTCTCATCGAGTTTCAAAACCTGAACGCGCGTAAGATCCTGCATAGATCTGCATTATAGGAGAATGATATGTCGAAAGCAGCTAATGAACCGCCGGATGACGACCCGAAAGCCGGACAGAAAGCACCGGACTTCACGCTATTGGACGATGCCGGGCAGAAGGTGAAGCTCTCGGATTTAAAGGGTAAGAAGGTCGTCCTGTATTTCTACCCAAAGGACGACACGCCCGGCTGCACGAAAGAGGCGTGCGCATTCCGCGATGGTATCGACGAAATCAGAGATCGTGGAGCGTTGGTCCTCGGCGTCAGCGTGGATTCGGTGGAATCGCACAAGAAGTTCAAGAACAAACACGAGCTGAACTTTCCCTTACTGGCGGATACCGACAAGAAAGTGGTCGAGGCTTATGGAGTTTGGAAGGAAAAATCGATGTACGGCAAAACATACATGGGCATTGAAAGAACCACTTTCATTATCGACAAACAGGGGAAAATCTCACATATCTTCCCAAAGGTAAAGGT
>Ga0209056_10001532_pt1 | contig 25465 bp, 21 predicted proteins | sample GraSoiAngelo_114_FD_185876 | JGI IMG/M metagenome (GOLD analysis project Ga0209056, IMG submission 185876) | Grasslands soil microbial communities from the Angelo Coastal Reserve, California, USA - 14_0903_13_40cm (SPAdes) (version 2) | ecosystem: Environmental > Terrestrial > Soil > Grasslands... | reverse complement strand
ACAGGAATAGTCAGCAGCGACTTCGTTGCCGCGGTATCTCCGGGTCGGTTGCCAAGTGCGTCGCACGATCGCGCACCCGGCCACGTTGGCCGCTTTGTAGAAAATCAGCTACATGCACCACGGACTGCTAGCATCATTTCCTCGATCATGAACTTGGTCTGTCCGCAGTGCGGCGGAAGTATGATGGAGTTTCAATGCCACGGAAGGTGCGGCAGAAACTGGATCGCGGAGTGGGAGTGCGCAAACCGCACAACCAGGAGCTCGGATTTTCATCGCCCAACGCGTCCCGAACGGAAAACGCGCTGACTTGTATCCTGGACTTTTGGTCTGGGTGTGTCTTAACTTGTCCCCGGTAAATGAGATCTTCAAATATGGATACAGTCTCAATGGCGGCAGAACTGGACCACAGGTTTGGAATTCCTGGGGTGGCCGAAGTGTGTGAAGGTAACGGGGGACTGCCGCGAGTACGGATTACAGGTGCGTTCGGGGAGGGCGAGGTGTACCTCCATGGCGCCCACGTGACTTCATGGAAGCCCGCAGGCAACGATGAGGTGCTCTTTGTAAGCACGAAATCGCACTGGCAGGAAGGCCAGGCAATCCGAGGAGGCATCCCGATCTGCTTTCCCTGGTTCCGCGCAAAGGGAAACGACCGTCAGGCTCCAGCGCACGGATTCGCACGCACCAAAACCTGGCAAATCGAGTCCATCGTTCAAAACGAAGGCAGAGTTTCCGTAAGCATGTTTACCGAGAGCGATGAGCAGACGCGGCGCTCGTGGCCTGGGGAGTTTCGGTTGATCCATCGCGTCACATTTGGTTCCGAGCTTAAACTGGAGCTCATTTGTAGGAATACCGGCACAACGCCTCTGCGCTTCGAGGAAGCTCTTCATACTTACAACCGAGTGGCCGATGTTGAGCAGGTGCATTTGCAGGGCTTGGATACCGTGCGCTTCCTTGATAACACCAACGCTAATCAAGAGAAGGTACAGATTGGCGATGTCGCGATTGCCTCACAGACCGACAGTGCCTACATGAACACCGACAGCGCGGTCGATTTGTTGGATCCGAGGATGCGCCGCCGGATTCGACTGCAAAAGGACAATTCGCTCACCACCGTCGTGTGGAATCCGTGGCGCGAGGGGGCTGCGGGACTGAAAGATCTGGGCGATGGACAGTGGAAGCAGTTTCTCTGTGTCGAGGCGAGCAACATCCTGGACTCTTCTATCAATCTTGATCCAGGGGAGGAACACAAAATGACCGCGGTCCTGAGTGTGGCGAGACCCTAGGTCAAACAGTATCCGCCGCGCATTTTGGTAAAGGCATGCGCGCCGGAATTCCTAATCATTATGCAGACGCCATCTTCTTTTCGAGAAGAGCGCAGGCAAGCAAAGCAACGTCTAGGTCTTTCGACTCCAGCGCCCGAACCAGTTCCAAGCAGGCCTCTTCCGATTCATACTGTGTCCACATGACCCCGCACAAGAAAACATAATCTGCGTACTGTTTGTTCTCGATTGCCTTGAATGCCCGCATGACGTCCTCCGCTTAGGATCGATTTCTTCACGTGCTGGAGCACTCACAACTCCAACATGGTGTGGAAAATCAGGTTTGGCGCTATCACTTTCCAAACGGACTAGATAGACTCTGGACGCCGCGAACGCGTCGTTTGATACGGATGAAGACCGTCTGCCAATACATTGACACGTGACGGCTGGGTGACGGTTAGATGGCATCGGGTGCTGAAATAATGCGTAGCAAACGGAGTACGGCTTGATCAGGTGGTCGCCGCTTCGACGAGGGTTGATGGCACTTCTACATCTTCACCCGGGAGGGAGTGGTGGCGTTGTGTTGTTTGCGATTTCTCAACGCGCCAGATGACGCGCATCGACGCCATCAGCGGTACGGCCAAGTAGATGCCGATGATGCCTCCGATTTCGGCGCCCACCAACACGGCGAAAATCGCCGCCAACGGGTGAATTTTCAATTGACGCCCCATGATCCGCGGCGACACGAAATAGTCCTGGATCACTCTCCAAATTCCCAGCAATGCCGCCATCCAGAGCCAGTGAGCTTGATTCACGATGCCGACCCCGACAATTACCGCGAATGTGCTCGTCCACCCAACCACCGGAACGAACTCGAGCAATCCGCCCAAGACACCCAACGCCACGGCGTGGGGAAATCGCAGAAGAAGCATGGACGCAGAATAGAATAGAAACGAGAGAATGCAGAGAAGCACCTGCGCTCTTATATAACTTCTAAGCATCACGTGCAGTTCGTCCGCAATGGCACGAACCCTGGGACGACGCTTCGACGAGAAAAATAGGTGGATGAGAGCGTCCGCTATGCGGTCGCCGTCGCGCAAGAAAAAGATTGCCTGGATCGGAACCAAGAGCAAAACTCCGACCAGCTGTGCCGCATTGGAAATATAACGATCGACCATTGGCACCAGGCGGTCGATGTTGTCTTTGTGCCTCTCCAGAAGGGTCCTAAATCGAAATTCTTGTTCCTCGCTCCAGCCGTATTTTCCTCGGAGTTGGGTCGCGATGTCTCCGGTCGAGAGGCTGTTGAGCAAAGTTGGAGTGTTATCCAGCAACTTCATGGTATTCCTGGCCATGCCAGGAGCAAACGTGTATCCCGCCACCGCGATCAAGATCACGAAGGCGAGATACACCTCCACGACTGCTGGTCCTCTTAAGTTCTTGAAAAACAGGGAATGCCCCTGCAGGAACTTGACCACAGGATCAATCAAGTAAGCGAAAAATATGGCAAAGATGAAGATTAGAATGATTCGTCGCGCGCTGTAGATGGCTGCGCACACCACGCCAAAGAACAGTGTGGTCAGCAGAATGTCGAGGGTACCGCGCTGAGGGAATGCCATCTTTCCTTGTCCAAACTAAAGAAGTCTGCGAGGCGCGTTGTCGCACACTATTTATGCATCCTCACGGTTTCAGGCTTGCAAAGCTAGGGCCACTCTCGCAGGTGATGTCGAGGGTGCTCTCGCACGCGATAACAGGTGCTGGATCGCGGAGAGGGAACTGTGGGAACCTGGCGCTTACTCGGTTAGCCCGATTTTGCCAACCGCAACCCGGGGGCAGTAGATGAGAGTTGAAACACAATGTCCCCTGGAATGGACAGCTGGACCTCCGTCCCTTTGGTTGCACTGCTAGAGATTGTGAGCAGACCACCGATTCTCGTAGCATGCCCCCGCATGCCTGCCAAGCCCCAACGTCCTGATCTCTTCCTTTGATATTTATTTGTTGAAACGATTATCCTCATAACGCATCCAATTTGACTGAGAGAAGGACAGAGGCGATGGCCGCACAGTTTCCCAAATGCAGATTGTCTGGCGAAACCCTCACCCGGTCCGGCGCCGTCACCGCTCGGAACTTCTAGAGGTAGGCTCGAACTCGTCCATATATGCCATCCAGGAGTTCCTCTCTACCGGAGAGCATGGTTTCTGGAGCACAATCTGCCGCCTGCAGATTATTTCCGACGGGGGCAGCGCAGTGGCGAGGAACTGGCGCTTGCGGGTCGGTTGAGTTGATGTTGGGAGGAGAAATGAGAAGAAACATTACCAAACGGCGCCCAGGTTCTCCCGAAGAGGCTGCGTTCGTGGATCTGTGGCGTACCTGTGATCTGCTGTCGCGGGGGCTAGCTCAGATCTTGAAACCAGAGGATATCTCGCCGACCCAGTACAACGTGCTCCGCATTTTGCGGGGATCGCCGGACGGCCTGCCTTGCGGAGAAATTGGCAGCCGCATGATTACTCGGGATCCAGATGTCACGCGCCTGCTCGACCGAATGGAAAAACGTGGCCTGATCTCGCGTTTCCGTGACACCAAGGACCGCCGAACAGTAATTGGAAAGATCACTGCCGAGGGACTCGAGCTTCTGGCGCGTCTGGATGAGCCGATTCAGGAGGTCCACCGCAAGCACTTGGGGCACCTCGGAAGAAACCGGCTGTGGGCGCTTACCGAGCTCCTGGCTGCTGCCCGTGGCAATGTGGACTGATCGTTTTTTTGCAAATATATTTGTTGAAACGAATATCGTCGTAACGCATCTATATAAATCGTACCGGCCGAAAAGGCCAGAAAGGGCAAAATATGAGTACCTTAGCGATACCACAAACCTCAACCACCACCTGGAACATTGACCCGGCACACGCGACCGCCGAATTCAAGGTCAAACACATGATGATTGCCAACGTGAAGGGGCATTTCTCCAAAGTCACTGGAGTCCTCCACCACGCTGAAGGGGACCCGACAAAGTCGAGCGTCGAGGCACTGATTGAAGCGGCCTCGATTGAAACCCGCGAACCGCAGCGCGACGCGCACCTCAAGAGCGCCGACTTCCTGCACGTTGAGAAGTTTCCCAGCTTGTCGTTCAAATCCAGCGACATCAAAGTTGTCTCTGAAGGAGAACTGAAGGTCGACGGCGACCTGACCATCCGGGGCGTTACCCGCAAGGTGACCTTTGCACTTGAAGGGCCAACCCCGCCAACGAAGGATCCCTGGGGCAATACCCGGATCGCGACCTCGGCGACGACCAAGATCAACCGGAAAGACTTCGGCCTGACCTGGAACGCGGCGCTTGAGACTGGCGGCATTCTCGTTGGTGACGAGGTCACCATTACGCTCGATGTCGAGTTCATAAAGGCCTGAGCCAGACGCCGGGCGCTGGTTTAGGGCGCTTTCCGGCGAGAGAAAGGAAGTAACTATGTCACTCCGTTCAGTTAAGCAAGTCATTCAACCGAAGCCGACCATCGAAGGCGCGGGGGTCAAACTGCAACGCGCCTTCGGCTTCGGCAAGACCAAGGATTTCGATCCGTTTCTCTTACTGGACGATTTCCGCAACGACAATCCCAACGACTATGTCGCGGGATTTCCATGGCACCCGCACCGCGGCATCGAGACCATAACCTACGTCCTGGCAGGTTCGGTCGAGCACGGCGACAGCCTGGGCAACAAGGGCAAAATGACCGCCGGCGACGTGCAGTGGATGACGGCCGGCAGCGGCATCCTGCACCAGGAGATGCCAAAGGGAGACAGCCATGGGCGCATGCATGGCTTCCAACTATGGGCGAACCTGCCTGCGTCGCTGAAGATGACCGATCCGCGTTATCAAGATGTTCCTGCAAGCGCGATCCCCGAGGTCACCGACGATGATGGCACGCGCGTGCGCATCATCTGCGGCGAGTTTTGGGGTAAGAAGGGCCCCGTGGAAGGCGTTGCCGCGGATCCGAATTACCTGGATATCTCGGTTGCCCCAAGGCAGCGGAAACGGCTCAGAATCGAGACCACTCGTAACGCTTTTGCCTATGTGTTTGCCGGCTCTGGGACGTTTCGAGACGCGTCGGATCCTCGCGCGGTTCTCACCGAATCAGCCGTAGATCCGAACGCGAAGCCCAAGTACGAGGTAGGCAATCACTCGCTGGTGCTTTTCGACCGCGGAGACGAAATCACGGTTCAGGCCGGCGATGAGGGTATCCGGTTCCTGCTGGTGTCGGGCAAACCGATCGAGGAACCGGTAGCGTGGTATGGCCCAATCGTCATGAACACGCAAGAGCAGCTACGTCAGGCGATGGCCGAGCTGCAGACCGGTGGCTTCATCAAACATCGCTGAGGATGCCAAGACATCAGCACGCGGCAAAGCCTCGACTTGAGTTGGGTGGCGTCGATTCCGACAGTAATGGCTCGCAGGTTTGTGCCAAAGTCTGCCGGCGAGCGGCTGAAGTAGCTACGCAGCGCTACCCAAAACGAGTGACCTAATCTTCAAACATCTGGGGTAGCGAAAAAACACTGTATCTCGGGATGCATTCTCATCGGCGATTTGCCAGACTACGTTTCGTTGTCGGGACGTAAGAGTTGAACGTGGAGGCAAAAACCATGATGGGAATTTTAAGTGGATCCAAGAACGTGACCACGATCGGAATCGTATGGCGCAACCCCTATCAGGTACGCCGCAACCGCAGGCGGCACAACTTCGAATGCGCCGGTGAACACGCCATTTACATACTGCAGGAATTTGTGCAGGACGGAGAGCTTGGCCACTGGGCGACGATATCCGGTTTAGAAGTTGTGGTCGGCGGTCGGGCGGCCTAATTCACCCAAGCTCGCATTTGCTCCGGTAGAAGCTGCCCACTGCAGCCACCGCGTATCATTGCTCGTATCATTGCTCGTATTGTTGCTTACTTACTCTTTCGCTGATCTGGCGGGAATAATAATTTCTCGCCGACCGAACAAGCGTGCGTCGAGTGAGTAGGCGCCTGGGCCCAGGCAGATCACAGCAATGGCGATCAGCGCGAACAAAAGTGCCGTCATTGGTGTCACAAGGGGGGCGGCATCGATTTTGGGAAACCAGGCAAGGACGCTGTTCACGCCGATGACCGCCGCCAGGAGCGCAGCCATCCGAGTCAGAAACCCAATCAGCAGTAAAAGGCCAACTACGCACGTCACCGAAACGACAACTAGTGCTAAGAAACCCGATTCATTCTTATCGCCTAGGTAGGCGGCACCCTGTGTCATGAGGACCGCTCCTCCTGCCGCCCGCAAAAGCAGAAGGCCTGCACCAGGCGACCCGTCCGGAAACATAGAGAACATTTGGAGCAGGAATCTCTGTCCTTAAACAACAAAAACTTAAAAGTACAAGCTTTGTTCGCCTTGTGAATCCCTAATGGTGGGAATCTTTTTCTACTACTTTTGAGGTATCTGCCAAAAATTGGTTGGAATGTGTAACCATCTCAACCTCCCATGTGAACCAATAACTCGGGGAGGCCAGAATTTTCCCGGCTCATTATGATTTAGGTGTCAGTTCGTGTTCCTCCCGTGGACGGCGCAAGCCCGTGAGCCATTTCCATACCAGACTTGAAGGATGGGATTCGAAAGCAATATCGCTGGGCAGACGAAACTCGACTTCCGTTCCGCCGCCGGCCCGGCTCAGGACTTTGACTCTCGCGCCGATCTTCTCGGCTCGCTGTCGCATCCCGGAAAGCCCCGAGTGCCCGTCTCGACCTGATTGCAGAATCTGAGGATCGATTCCGCAGCCGTCGTCATGAACAAGAATTCGGAACTGATTGGGAGCATACTCCAGGTGCAAGGCGACACGACCCGCTGCGGAGTGCCGAAAGGCATTTGTCAGCGCTTCGCGGCCTATGCAATAAACTTCATCGCGAACCGCGGGCCGCAACGGCAGAGGCGCGCCTTCCACGACGACTCGGAAATCAACTCCCGGCTTGCCCACTTCCTGTGGAATTCGTGAAAGTGAACTTGCCAGATCGTCTGCGTTCTCAATCGATGACCGCAGTCCGCGAATCGTGTTGCGGCCTTCCTCGATAACTGGCCCCATCACTTCCAAAACGTGATTCATGGTTGCGCTCGCCGGTGAATTATCCGGCAACTGGTCCATAGCAACGTGCAGCTGCATCGACACACTGAGAAGACCTTGCAGAAAAGTGTCGTGCAATTCTTGGGCAATGCGTGTTCGTTCGGCAAGTCTTTCCTCGAATCGAACGTTAAGCAGCTGAGTCATTTGATGCATTCGTACCCGGTACACCGCCAATGTCGCCAACCCAGCACAGAGTACGCAGGTCAAGCGAAACCACCAGGTTTGCCACAGTGTCGGCTCAACTTCGAACCCGATCTCAGCCCCCGACCGACTCCAAAGCGCATCGCCGTTACTGGCAATCACTCGGAAGCGGTATGCGCCTGGGCCAAGGTTACCGTATGTGGCCTCAAGGTTCGTGACCGGTTCACTCCATTGGTGATCAAAGCCATCCAGCTTGTAACGGTAGCGAACCCGCTCAGAATTGGTTAGACTCAGCCCCGCGTACCGAAACGTCGTTTTCTGCTTTGCCGGGGGAATCTGTATGGGTCCGTGCAGGTCAACCGGAGTCCCATCTGCGGAGATCGCCTCAATATGAACCAGAGCTGGAGCCGGATTCGCCGTTGCTCGCGCCGGATTCACCACAGAAACGCCGCGATTGGTGGTGAACCAAATGCGTCCCTGAGAATCTGTGACAACCGATCGGTATCGCTTTACGCCCTCAGTACCCAGCAACCCATCTTCGGGCCCGTACTCGCGAACGTCCGCATCGCCGAGCGCGCCACCGATCAAGCTGCTGCGTTTCACTTGCAGTACATGACTGGCCGTCGCGATCCAAAGCCATCCGCTTCTATCTTCCGCCATTCCGAATATCGGCTCGTGCAGCGAGTCTGGAACTGCGCGCGGTACATGGATTTGTTTGTCACTGAGGAAGGCCAGGCCAGCAGCAGTTCCGATCCACAACACGCCATTCGAATCTCGCAGGAGGCTATTCACATCTGGAGAGGAAAAACCGTCGCGAGCGGCATAGGTGCGCCAGCCATTTTTCGAGAACGCGCTCAGGCCATTTGGGGTGCCAAACCACATAGTTCCGTCTGGGCCCTCTGCAATCGAGGACACCGTGTTCGACGCCAAACCGTTCGCACTTGTGTAAGTTGTGAAGTGTCCGTTCCGGAGTGCGCTAACACCGCCACTCAGTGTCCCAGACCAGATCGTCCCATCGCGACTTGCGTACACCGCGTACACACTGTTTTGCGCGAGGCCTTCGGCCTGAGTGTATGACTTGGACTGGGGTGAACCGTGGACGTCCCGCAGATGAGTCAGCCCGCCACGTTGCCGTCCCAGCCACAGGTCATCACTGCTGCCGGTAATGGAATAGACAATATCTCGACCTAGTTCGGCGGACTGAAATGGTTGGATAATGCTTCCCTTCAGCGTCGCCAACCCTCCCGCTATGGGCGCGAGCCAGGCATGGTCGTGACCGTCAACGTACAACGGTCCAATGCCTTGCGATTTGAAGGCGGGAACTGAGTAAGTGACAAACGCGCTGTCACGCAGACGTTCAAGGCCGCGTGGACCGCCAATCCAAATATTCCCCTCCCGGTCCTCGAACAGCGAGGTTACCGCAGAGTCGGAGACGGAACCGTTTCTGGCAAAAGCGGAAACTCCGTTGGCGTTAAAGCGTAAGAGTCCACGATTCGTTCCCACCCAGATGTTCGCGTCACGGTCTCGAATCATGGAAAGAACTTCGGCATGCAGCAGAGACAGCGGGATGGCGCTGCGAGTGAGTTCGGTTCCATCCCAGCGCGCCACACCTTTACTGGTGCCGATCCACAATTCAGAGTTCTGAAAAGGCAGGAGGCAATTGACTTTCCCATTGGGCAACCTGTTCGGCATTGCGGAGAGGTGGCCTTCGCGTAAATAGAACAGCCCCCTACTTTCTGTACCCAGCCAAATCTTGCCGTCGGCGGTTCTTGCTATCGAAATCACCGCAGAAGTGGGTGCAGCCAAACGGTGGGGCGCGAGGCCAGTCGACCAACTCAGGCGAGTTGAACGTTCATCAGGAGTTTCGGCAGGGAGACCCGCCGCAGATTTGTCTGACACAGATTCGGAGGAGGCACTTTCAAACCGCTCGCTATCGTAAGTCAGGGTGCCCATCGCGAGCGAGGAGAGCAAGATCTTATTTCCGATCCCGCGGCCGATCACCGTGATGCCATTTTCGCCCTCTCCACGAATGAGTTCGAAGTTCCCGTCGCGGTAGCGCAGTAGCTTCGTGCTTCGCAATAAGACCCAAAGATTGCCTTGTCCATCGCCTAGTAGAGTCTGGACAGCACCGATCGCAAATGAAGAGGGATTGGCTTGTTCAAATTGACGAAAATTCAAGCCATCGAACCGGATCAGTCCCTTATCCGTCCCAATCCAGAGATAGCCGTCTGCGGTCTGAGCGATAGCAGTTACTGAGCCGCTTGCGAAACCCTTCTCCGCTCCCCAGGAGGTTCTTATATATTGCGAAGTTGTCCGATTTGGATCTAGTGCAGATGCCGAAACCGCCAAGTAGAGTGCGACGACTCCGGCCATCGCCCATTTCGGCCAGGCACACCCGGCAGAACTGCCGTTACGGAAGATATTCAAATTTCTCAACCACGACTTCGCCGCCCTTTTGTAAGGGGTTCGTATCACTAGCGAGCACATAGAAGAAGAGTTGAACCCTTTCCTGACCCGGCGTCGGTACCCCCGAGGTGAATTCATGTTCAGCAACCAACGAACCTTCGCCGCTCCCGGATGCTCCGCGGACGGTTTTAAATCTGACCCGTCCTGATTCCCAGCGCATTGAGTGTGTGAGGGTGCCGGGCGGCGACTTGAATTGGGATACATTCCCGGGGACGTAGAACGGTTGAATGCCAAATTGCGCATTGTTTTTGTTGGCGGCATTACCCCAACGGCTAATCTCGACGTCCATTTCGCGATAGTGCTGATCGCCTCCCCAATCATCAAATGTGTTTACGCTGAAAACAGCTGCGGGCTCCAAATGAGAAGTGTCATGCACAGTTACAACATAAGTGCCGTACCCGAGACTGCGATTTAAGACCACTTCCGCGCACGACCACCTACCCGACTTCCTTTTGATTTGTAGATGGAGAGCGCCCCTGGCATCGGTCCACGCGTTGTCAGGGTCATATAAATTATTCGTTCCTCCACGATCACTCGCGATGGTGCGTACGTCCCAATCGTACCCGCTAAACTTCAGAGGCTTGGTTGGTGCCTGGGCCGGGGTACCCTCACCGTTGACAATCGTCACCAGCTCGACAGAACCGCCCTTGGTGGGGGCAACATCCATAGTTGGAGGCGGGCGGAACCCCGGATCTACTAATAGGGCGGCATACTCAAATCCGAGGTGGATTTCGCTTTTCCATGTTGAGTCCGCTTGAATGGGAGTGAAAGGCCGGTCGGGCCAGGGTTGTACCCACCACGGCCCGCTGCGCGCATAAATAACGATCTGCTGTCCGGGTCGAGGGTTTCTGACGCGGCCCGCGATCGTGTCGACCCTCTCGCGCCCACCCTGCGCCGCGGGCGGAGTCTTAGTGAACTCGATCGAAGGCGCACCGTTTCCCTGGCGCGACTGGCAATTAGTCAGGGCAATGCAGAGCCCCAGCAACAGAATCTGTTGCGACGACAACACGGTAACCCATCTCGATCTCACGCTAAGCCCCTCCGCACTGTAAACTCGCACGTCTCCGCGCCGCTAATTTATTACGCCATTTGGATTCCTCGATCGTTTCAGGCATGTTCTTGGTCCAGTCCACAAGTCTCGCGTCTAAGCTCGCGTACCAAGATTAAGAATCACAAAACGCGACTCATACAACCTATTGTTAAGGTACAAATTCAGGGCCGGCGCCGAATCCCTAGGCAGGGGAATGACGGGGTACTACTTTCGAGGTATCCTCCTGCGCGCAGATCGAATGAAAGGAGGGAGGGTTCCGGCCGGGCCGGTCGGTCCTGACCCGCGCGAGAGGAAAGCAGAAAGTCACGCCGGAACCGATGAGCCTCCACGGCGACTTCCCTAGAAACTTGTCAGCGACTTCGTTTGGAATTGCGATCAGCGAGACGATTTCTACGCACTGACCCAAACCTCGCATCCTCCTTGTTGACTCAAGACCGCTGGCATCGGCAAGTAGGCCGCCGCCTGCTCACGATCGCGTCGGCGCCCGAAAGAAGATGTTTTGCGCCTTGTCTTCGAACCAGATCCCGAGGCTTCAATTTTGGGTGTACGTGTGACCTGGTGAAATCGCTCGATGAGTTTGGCTCGGCCACGAGCGAGCTGAGCCTTCACAGTACCTACGGGCACACCTAATATCTCCGCTGTCTCTTTTATCGAAAAGCCATTTTTTAGACGTAGTAACAGAGCTGCTCGCTGAGAGCGCCGAAGACCGCCCGTGAGCTCAGTGACAATATGACGCAACTGGCGTTGTTCCAAACTTTGCTCCGGAGTTGGCCGTGGATCCACGAGAAACTCGGAAAAGGTCACCGATTCGTCTTCCTTGGAAGAGTGGTCGAGCGACAGCATGTGGGCTCGAGGACGGCGGCGTATCTGCATGCGTACTGCGTTGATCACAATCGCCGTGAGCCAAGTTGACATCTGCGCTCGCCCATCGAAATCGGCGATGTGCTTGAAGGCTGACAGCATCGCGTCTTGCACCGCATCCTCAGCATCTTCGCGACTGTTCAACAGGCGCATCGCTATTCGCCTGAAACGCGGCAAGCCACGCGACAGGATATTGTCGAACTCCTGCAAGCGTTCCGGGCTCGCTTCTTGTGCGACGATATGTGCACCGGCCGTCATCGACCGAAGACTGCAATCTTCGAGTGCAGCTGCAGGCGTGGCCATGTTTGGTGAATCTCCCTTTCTTGCTATGCACTCTGTTTCGAGTTGAATCTCATCAGGCGCATTCCACCTCCGGACTAGCATTTGTGGTGCCAGAGAAAACCGACCTCGACCGGACATCGCAGTCCGCAGTACAGAAGATGGTTGCAGAAGCATTGCTACGCGGTTACGAGAATTAAATCATTGGACTGGTGCCGAAGTCGCTGCTCTCGGCTGGGCGTAACCTATAACGACGATTCCGCGAGCATTACCCTCTGTCACATGCCAACTGCTTGTCACGGGCGCTTCTTCCGGAACCAAACTCAGTGGCTTCTTTCTCAGGCCTGGGTAGCTAAACCACTGTCAACGCAGAGAGATCGCCACAGAGAGTCCTGCTCCTTCATGTGGAAGGTTGCATGCCTGAATAAAAAAGGGGGAACTGTACTTGAAGCGTGGCACACTCAACGCGGGCGATGGACTTGCGATCGCCGTGGACGACAACGCAGCGGGCACAGTCTTCCGCTTGCGTGGCCGAGTCACCATCGATTCGTCCCCAGCCCTTCGCGACCGCCTCCTGGCCATGCTTCGTGTGCAGGCGCCGACAGCGGTGATTTTCGACCTGACCGAAGTCCCCTACATTGACAGCTCTGGCATTGCGACTCTGATCGAAGGACTCAAGATCGCCCGCAATCGCCAGATTGCGTTTTGCCTGCAGGGGCTGCAAGGCCGACTTCTTCATTTATTTGAGGTCACCGGCGTGCTCGCTCTCTTCAAAGCGAGCGGCTGCATTGTTCGCCCGGTGGAGAAGGTGTCTTGATGGCAACCGTTCTTGAAAGCGTTGGAAAGAGAACTCTCGACGACCTCGACTATGTCGGGAGCTTGAATATTCAGTTGTGGGCCACGCTGCGCGCGATGAGAACGGCATTGCCTTTTGTAGGAAACCGCTATCGCTGGCAGGCTACCGTGCGCCAGATGCTGCAGATCGGCGTTGACGCCCTGCCGATGGTGTCCCTAATGGCGATTTGCACAGGGTTCATTCTCGCGATGCAGGGGGCTTCTGAATTGCGCCGCTTCGGGGCATTGAACTATGTCATCGATCTGGTGGCGGTTGGGTTTACCCGAGAACTTGGCCCACTGCTCACGGCCATCGCGGTCAGCGGACGTTCTGGTTCTTCCTTTGCCGCCGAGATCGGCACTATGAAGGTGACCGAAGAACTCGATTCGCTTCGGGTAATGGCGCTGGAACCCGTCGAATTCGTCCTGGCGCCAAAGTATCTTGCCTCGCTGATCGTCGTTCCTTGTCTAAGCGTTGCCTGCAACGTCTGCGGAATTTTCGCTGGCGCATTGTTCATGTTCTTTAGCACGCACCTGTCCCCAGCGCTGTACCTTCACTACGTCATGAATTCCATCCAGTTGCACGACGTAGTCACTGGACTAATCAAGAGCGTCGCCTTTGCCACAATCATTGCGCATGTCGGTTGCCTAGAGGGATTTCGTGTTCGCGGTGGGCCCGATTCCGTCGGCCGCTCCACGACAAGCGCGGTTGTGAAGTCAACTTTTCTAGTCATTCTGGCTGATGCGGCGTTCACGGCCATCTTCTACTTCACGGTGAAATCCTGATGCCAATCATTTCCATTCGCGACCTGGTAGTCGAATACGACGGACGCCGCCTGCTCGGCGGCAGTGGTTCCGGGAAGAGCACCCTGTTGAGGCAGATCATCGGGCTCGAGCGGCCGAAGTCAGGCAGTGTCACGATCAAAGGAGTAGATATAACCCACTGCTCGGGGGCGGAACTAAAAAAACTCCGGCGTTCGATCGGAGTTGCGTTTCAGAGCGCGGCTCTGTTCAATTCGCTGTCGGTGGAAGACAATGTTGCCCTTATGCTGCGTGAACACACCGCGCTAGCGCCTTCGATAATCGACCTGATGGTCTGGATGAAGTTGGCCGTGGTCGGCCTGGCTGGCTTCGGCAAGTTACACCCGCAGGAGTTGTCGGGTGGCATGAAGAAACGCGGCGCTGTTGCTCGCGCTCTGGCGCTGGATCCTGAAATTCTCGTGCTCGACGAGCCTTCAGCCGGCCTGGATCCCATTGTTGCGGCGGAGCTGGATGAACTCATTCTGCTGCTCAAAGAGGCCTTTCAGATGACGGTCATTGTCGTCACTCATGAACTGCCGAGCGCATTCCGGATTGCAGACCGCATCGCGATGCTTTACCAGGGTACGTTTAGTTCGGTGGGAACTAAGGAAGAAATCCAAGCAAGTCAAAATCCTCGCGTTCGGCAGTTCCTCGATCGGATTCCAGGAGACATGGCGCATGCGCCTGCGGTCGCTGCTTACTTCGAAAAATACTTACAGACTCAGGAGGCATACCAGTGACCACGGAAGCAAAAGTTGGGGCCTTCGTCCTCGGATGCTTCGCGATCCTATCGTTCACGATCATCTATCTTGTGAACGCGCAATTCAGCGGCAGCACGGTCCCTTATCGGACTTATCTGCGTTATGCCGGCGGGCTAGAGCCGGGGGCTACTGTGCTCTTCGGCGGAATCAATGTGGGCAAAGTAACAGCGGTGCGGCCTGGGACAGCAGATCCTACTCGCATAGAAATTCTGCTGTCGGTGAAACAGAACACGCCTGTCAATGAAAAGTCCATCGCAAAATTGGGCATCATCAGCGTCATGAGCGGAGCCGCACTCTCGATTACGACTGGCAGCAACGATGCCAAGCGCCTTCCACCCGGATCGTCCATTCAGTCGCAGGAAGCGGCCAGTCTGGATGAGATCGCCGGCAAAATGGCCGGCGTCGCGGACAACGCAAACGCCCTGATGACCCAGGCGCGGGGAGAACTGGAGGGGATCACCGGCGATGCCCGCAGTCTGCTCGCCAACCTGAACACTGTGACTGGAAAGCCGAATCAACAGCGGATTCAAGCTGTCTTGGATCACGTCAATGGGCTGATAGCCAGTGAAGGTCCAAAGATCGATCGAATTTCCGATCAAGTCATCGCGCTGAGCCAGCATGCCGATGACACCATTCAGAACGTAAATGGCACGGTTACCGATGTGCGCGAGCCGATACGTAAAGACTTAGACGATTTGCAAAATACTTTGCTGCAAGCGAAGTCCTTATTGGCAGACATGCAGGTGATGGTACGAGCGAACGACTACAAGATTGACGACACCGTGGAAAACCTGCGAACCGCGACCGACAACCTGGACCAGCTGACCGACTCACTGAAGCAACGTCCGTGGAGCTTGATTCGGATCAAGCAGCCGAAGGGTCGTGAGGTCCCGAAATAAGGGATCGCCAGATCCAGCATTAATAATGGAGAGAACGAATATGAAAAAGCGTCGGATGGAAGTTTGCTTTGCGCTCGTAGCCCTCATTATCTTGGGCGCCTGCGGAGGCGCGGCGAAGTACCCGAACTACTACACTCTCCACGTGCCACCGCCAGTGGATCCACCGGTACAGGAGAGTGTACGAGCGTCATTGGCGGTACGCGAGTTCCGATCGCCCGCCTACTTGCGGCAAGGGGCCATTGTTTACAAGGCGTCTCCGGAACAAATCGGTTTTTATAATTACCACCGCTGGGCGGTTGATCCGCGTGAATTCTTGACCAACGCGGTGGCGGACCACCTGCGTGCGAGCGGAAACTTCACCCAGGTAAAGCTCTATGATGGGCGCTCCGACATCGATTACGTTCTTAGTGGACGCCTCGAAGAGCTGGAGGAAATCGATTACGAAGGAGGCGTCAAGGTCGAAGTTGCAATCTCCGCTCAGATGACAAACCTTGCAACTGGCGCGCAAGTGTGGACCAACGCTGTGTCTGAGGTTGGAACAGTCGAAAAGCGCGATGTACCAGCCGTTGTAACAGAGATGAACCGGACGATGGATCGAGCGATTGAGAAGCTGCTGACGCCAGCTCCTTCTCTCGTCGCTGCTAAAGGGAAGTAAGACCATGTCGTTTTACTCAAGAGTCGCGGCCTCAGGTGCCTTGCCTGGGTCGTGCTCTCGTCATTGGGTGATTGTGTCGGTGCTTCTGATCTTCATTACCTTCTCCGCAAATGCCGCTCACTCCGCTGATGCAGCAGCTCAGCCGATTGCGTCGAGTGCAAACGCTTCTGCGCCTGTGATCGTCGTTGGCTTCGTAGGCGGATTCGTTCGCCACGACGACGTTCGCCATTCGGAAGTTCAGCTGGCGCAGAAGCTCCAAGCCTCCCATCCACAACATCTTCGCGTCGCTATGTTTCAAAACTGGCACCGCGAGGCGGCACATCAGACCATTCTTCAATGGCTGGATACCGACCAGGACGGGCACCTTACGGACGAGGAGAAGCGTGGTGCACACATCATCCTGTTCGGACACAGCTGGGGCGGCGCGGCCGTCATTTCGTTAGCGCGCGAGCTCCAGCAGGAAAAAATTCCAGTTCTGCTTACCATCCAGGTTGATAGCATTGCCAAACCAAGCCAAAATGATGGCGTGGTTCCCGCGAATGTGGCCTATGCGGTCAACTTTTATCAGACGCGCGGATTGCTGCATGGCCGCCCCCGAATTACGGCCGCCGATCCGGCGCAGACCAAGATCCTGGGGGATTACTTCCGGGACTACAACAAGCCACCCGCCGAATGCAGTCAGTACCCTTGGTTGACGCGGCATCTGTTCCAGGGACACACCGCCATCGAGTGCGACCCGCTGCTGTGGTCTCAGATCGAGGGTCTGATTGAGAAGTATTCGTCTGCCGAGGAGAAAGCCTCGGACTTGCGCGCAGGTGAGCTGCCCTCTGGGCGCACGTCTGCCATTCATCACCAGCCGGTGCAAATTCCCTCCGTAGATGGCAGTGAATTGCGGCCCACGATCGACTGATGCCCCGCCAACCCTTTGTCACTTGCTATAGCGTTGACACCAGTCAGCCCACATTCATGTCAATTTTCAAAGGCTTACAATTGGCCTTAAGGTTGCACTTTGAAATATGTTTCCGTCGCCTGCGTGCCGCAGGAGCAAAACCACTAAGCCGCGAAATAAGTATTCAGATTTTGTTGTGCTGCCCCGGAAGTCAGGAAGAACACAGGAGATGACAATGACGTTGCTGGAATCTTTAAAGCAATACACAACCGTGGTCGCGGATACTGGCGATATAGACGCAATCCGCCAGCATCGGCCGCAGGACGCCACCACCAATCCCTCTCTTCTTTATCACGCTGCCCAGATGCCGGCGTATCGTCACCTGGTAGAAGAAGCTGCTGAACAGGCCTCCGACATCGGTGGCAGTCACGCACAAATGGCGGAAGAATTCATCGACCAGATGTTCGTTCTCTTCGGCAGCGAGATTCTTCAGGTAGTCCCAGGCCGCGTTTCAACAGAGGTCGCGGCCAGCTTGAGCTTCGACACCCCTGGAACGATCGCCAAGGCCCACAAGCTCATTTCGCTATATAAGAAAAAAGGTGTGGCTCGCGAGCGTGTTCTGATCAAGATTGCCAGCACGTGGGAGGGCATTCAGGCAGCCGCCGAGTTGGAACAGGAAGGCATCCACTGCAATCTGACGCTGCTATTCAGCTTCGCCCAGGCCGTCGCATGCGCCGAAGCAGGAGTGACCTTGATCTCGCCTTTCGTCGGTCGCATCTACGATTGGTATAAGAAGGAAGGCGGAGGCAAGGAGATTCCCCCTGATCAGGACCCCGGAGTTGCATCGGTTACGCGCATCTACAACTATTACAAGAAATACGGTTACAAGACCCAGGTGATGGGAGCGAGCTTCCGCAACGTAAATCAAATCGTCCGTTTGGCTGGCTCTGACCTGCTGACTATCAGCCCCGATCTGCTTGATCAGCTGGAAAAAACTGAGGGCGTTGTGGAACGCAAACTTGATCCGGCCAAAGCTCAGGCAATCAAAGACGAACGCCTGCGCCTGTCCGAGAAGGCGTTTCGCTGGATGCACAACGAAGACCCAATGGCGACCGAGAAGCTCGCCGAAGGCATTCGCAAGTTCAACAGCGACGCACAAAAATTGGAAGAGTACGCACTCTCCCAAGTTGCCGAAAAAGTCGGGTGAGTGGTGGCCCCAGCGAAGCGTGCGGCTCAGCTCAGGATCGGGCCGCACCGCATCGTGCGAAAGCATGAGTCAGTTTTGAAAGGGCACGGCTTCAGCCGTGCCGCTGATGCCAAAAATGATGGCTTTAGCCGCTGAGGAGTATCAGCGTATCCACGATGGAGTATTTTAGATGGACGCTAGCCGCGCAGTTCTTTGGGACATGGACGGAACTCTGATCGACTCAGAAGATCTGCACTGGATTTCCTGGAGGAACACGCTCGCCAACGAAGGCGTCTTCATCACCCACCAACAGTTCCTTTCCTCGTTTGGCCAGCGTAATGATTCCATTCTCCCCCAATGGCTGGGCGCTGGAGCAACTCCAGAGCGCATGGAGAAAATCGCAAACGCCAAAGAGGAACTGTACCGTCGCCGAGTTCGCCGGAATGGCATATCGCCTCTGCCCGGGGTTGCAGATTGGCTGCACCGGCTTCACCAGGAAGGATGGCTTCAGGCCATCGCGTCAGCAGCCCCGCGCACAAATATTGATGCAATCCTTGAGGCTCTATCGGCGACCGATACTTTTCAGGCCATTGTTTCCGCCGAAGATGTACACCGAGGCAAGCCAGATCCCGAGGTTTATCTGACCGCGGCTGCCCGGGTCGGAGTACCGCCCGAGCAGTGCATCGTTGTCGAAGACGCACTCGCGGGCATCGAAGGAGCACGTCGTGCTGGGATGAGATGCATTGGGGTAAGTCGCAATGGTGCGAATCTGCCCGCCGATATTGTTGTGCAGTCCCTCGAACTTCTGGAGCCGGACGCATTCGATATATTAGACAGAAGCTCACTTGCCGGCTTTGGGGCCATGCCGTCAGTAACGCCGATGAATTTCACAATTTGAGCCGACTATCAGCGAGCCAGCCAGATTTCATCTCGACAAAACTGAGCCACACCGATGAGCTTCGAACCGATTGAGAACTACGGCGTGATTGGCAACATGCGGTCGATTGCGCTCGTGGGGGTAAACGGTTCAATTGACTTTCTGTGCTATCCCAATTTCGATTCTCCCACAGTGTTTGCCGCGCTACTCGACGATGAGAACGGCGGCCGTTTTCAGATTCAGCCACAACTCAAGAAAAGGCGTGTGCGGCAGCTTTATTTGCCAGACACAAACATCCTGCTCACGCGATTTCTTTCGGAAGAGGGAGTTGCCGAGCTGACCGATTACATGCCCATTGGGACAGACGGTGAGCAACCGAATGAAATAATCCGCACCGTGTCCGTTATCAGGGGAAAGCTAGAGTTCAAGATGCGGTGCCAGCCGCGGCTAAACTATGCGAGGTGTCGGCACAGTTTGAATATTGAAGAGGGGTACGCGATGTTTTCGCCGGCGAGCGAGGATTGTCCGGCGCTGGCCCTTTACTCCACTATTCCTCTTCGGCAAGAATCCCAGGATGCAACCTCCGAGTTCAGCCTTCGAGCCGGCGAGAGGGCGACATTCGTTTTTGGTGGAGTTCGCCCCCAGGGACAGCAACCCGAGATGGAGTTCGTGGAGCAGCGCTTCCATGAGACAGCACGTTTCTGGAAGGGATGGATCGCGAGATCAAAGTACAAGGGCCGGTGGCGCGAGATGGTCAATCGCTCCGCCCTGATGTTGAAGCTGCTGATCAGCTGCGAGCATGGCTCCCTCATTGCAGCGCCCACATTTTCCTTGCCAGAGGAAATAGGCGGGGTGCGCAATTGGGATTATCGCTTCACCTGGTTGCGGGATGCGGCATTCACGCTGTACGCGCTGATCCGGCTGGGTTTTGTCGACGAAACTGAAGCATTCATCGAATGGCTGAAGGGTCGACTGGGTGACGATGCCGAGCGCGGCCCGTTGCAGGTGATGTACGGAATTGACGGAAGGCAGAAGCTTGATGAGCTGACACTTGATCATCTGCATGGGTACGAAAATTCGGGGCCGGTTCGTATTGGAAATGCGGCCTATCAGCAGCTGCAGCTGGATATCTATGGCGAAATGATGGATTCCATCTATCTCTCGAACAAGTACGGTGATCCGATGACATATGCCGGATGGCAGGAAGTTCACCGGATGTTGGAGTGGCTGGGCAAAAACTGGCAACGGCCCGACGAAGGTATATGGGAGGTTCGTGGCGGCGCGCGAGAATTTCTGCACTCTCGTTTGATGTGCTGGGTGGCTTTCGATCGAGCACTGCGGCTGGCGCAGAAACGCTCGCTTTCGGCGCCATTCGACACTTGGCTACGAGCCCGTGACGCCATACGGGAAGACATCTTTACGAACTTCTGGGACGAAGATCTGCAGTCATTCGTGCAGGCGAAGGGGACGAAAGACCTTGATGCGTCGCTCCTGCTGATGCCGCTCATGCGGTTCATCAGCCCGGTCGATCCGATGTGGCGATCGACAATGAAAGCGATTGAATCGCGATTGGTCGAAGACACCCTGGTCCATCGCTATGAAGCGGAACGTACGCACGTGGACGGGCTCCCTGGGGGAGAGGGCAGCTTCACAGCGTGCTCGTTTTGGTACATCGAGTGCCTGGCGCGCGCTGGGAAGTTGGAAAAGGCTCAATTATTATTCGAGAAACTCTTGGGATACGCTAACCATCTTGGGCTCTACTCGGAGCAAATTGGTCCAAGCGGGCAACACCTCGGCAACTTCCCACAAGCTTTCACACATCTGGCGCTGATCAGCGCCGCGACCTATCTGGATAGAGTCCTCTCGGGCAACGATGACGCAGTGTGGCGTTAGCGTTTTAGCGAGATGGTTCGATAGTACCGCGCCCAAGTCGAGCGGTTGGAGCAGGAATTGCGAGCAACGCGCATTGCCTCGGCACTAGTGGCCGGCGCTTGGATGCCCTTGCAAGACAAAAGCTGCCTTGCAACAATGGGATGACTTCTCTGTCCGGGGCACCCAAGAGTGCGAGAGAATTCCTAATCTATGGCAAGTCAAATAGAACCCGGTATTGACGAGTATCTTCGCAAGCGACTGATGCCGGTAGAGGGCTCGATCCCGCATCTGGCCAGGACGGATATGTACGGGGATTCTATTCCCGCGGGAATTGTAGGCGGCGATCTATTCGAGTACATCAATTTTCAGCAACGCTATGACATCGATGCTCGTATAGCCCGCGCTTTAAGGTTGTCCACAGAATATCTGGAACCGGTCCCCGAAGGCCACATCCCGCGAAATTCAGTGGATCAGTTTGTGCAATGGCTCGCATCGAATCCTAACCCGAACGGCTTGCAAGAGGGCGAGTACAGAAGGACGAAGAGCTCAGAGCAGCTCATGGTCGCACAGAATTTGCGCGAACTCTACACCACCGCCGGCGTCCTCCTGGTGGATGCCCAGGGGCATGGGGTCATCTCGGCGAAGATTGCCTCGACCGTACACGACACTTTTCATGCTTTTATCCTCGTCGAACTCGACCGTTACGGCAGGACAACGCCCAAGCTGTTCGAAAACATTAATCTCCGGCTGGCACAATCTGTCAGCGCCCGCAATGCTCTGGGTCGCGATGCACACGACCGCTCGCGCGAAATCGCAACCATGATTTACGGTGAAATAAGCCCCGAAGGGCATTTCCGCTTTGTAAATTTTGGCAGTCCGCCACCTTTAGTCTTTTCCGCGGAGTTTGGGTGCTTTGTGCCGATGAGTACCGATTACCTCGCGCAATTCCCCGCACTCGGCTTGGAGATTCCCGAAGACCATCCTGACCGAAACAAGTATTTCTCGATGGCGCTCCGACAAAGGCTAATCAACGCCTCGAATATCTCGGAGATCACGCTGATGAGCCCGGGCGATATCGTTTTTCTTTACTCCGACGGAGTCTATGACGGCGGCGACGACGACGATCGGGCGCAGCTGGAACGCATAGTTCGTGATCACAAACACCTTGGAGCGAAGGAGATCTGCAACGCCATCCTGGACTATGCAGTGGAGCGAGACGAACCCCTTCACAATACGGGCCAGGAAGACCGCATTGATGATAAGACCGCGTTTATCATCAAGCACGGCTGAAGCCATCCCTTAGCTGGCTAGCGTAGTTGCAGAATTGCTCTTCACCTCGACCGTCGGCTCGGCAGTACTATTTTCCACAGCCATCGCGTGATTGAAGTTGAAATCGGTGGGAGCCACGCCAGTGATAAGTCGCGCTCCACGACTGAACGTCACATCCTGAATTCCCCACTTCATGAACACCACGATGCGGCTCTGGAATTCAACGATGTACATTAGGTGAATAAACGCCCAGACCAGCCAAGCCAGCAGGCCCGAAAGGTGGACGCCGAAAACGTTGGCCACCGCGGCTGCTCGTCCAATGACCGCCATGTTTCCCTTGTCAAAATACTTGAAGGGTTTCGGTTTCGCTTGACCCGTCACCTTCCGCACGATGGCTTTTGCTGCGTAAGCTCCTTGTTGCATTGCAACCTGCGCCACTCCCGCCAATGGCTTTCCGCTTGCGTCCAAGGATAGTGCCAGATCTCCGACAACATAGACGTCGGGAAAATTAGCGATTGTAAGGTCTGGGCCAACTTTAATCCGTCCACCGCGGTCACTTTCAGCACCGGTGCGTTTCGCCAACGTTCTCGCCAGGGGAGAAGCTGTGACCCCTCCGGCCCATATGACGGTTTTTGAAGGGATGTGCTCCGTGGAGCCATTGACCTGAAGGCCGACTCCATCGCGATCGAGCTCGTGTACCATGGCGCTCATCCTCGTTTGCACGCCCAGCTTCGCCAGGGATTGCCCGGCTTTCCGCGCCAAGTCCTCGGGAAAAGTCATCAGCAATCGCGGCGAGCCGTCCAGCAAAACGATCTGTGCCTCTTCCGGATGTATGGATCGAAAATCGTTCTTGAGCGTCTGCCGAGCGATCTCGCCGATCGCTCCTGCCAGCTCGACTCCTGTGGGCCCCGCCCCCACGATCACGAAGGTGAGCCATGCGCGCCGCTGAGCTGGATCTGAGAGCCGCTCTGCGACTTCGAACGCGTAAAGAATTTTGTGCCGCAGAGTGGTTGCTTCCTCGATGCTCTTCAGGCCTGGGGCCCACTGCGACCACACGTCGTGCCCGTAGTAGGAGGTCTGTGATCCCGCCGCCACAATCAGAGAGTCGTATTCGAATGTTGCTCCATCGGCCAGCCGCACATACTTCGCCACCGGGTCCATGTCTTCGACCTCGCCCAGCAATACGCGGGTATTTTTCTGTCGGCTTAAAACACCACGCAGAGGCGCAGCAACCTCGCCGGGGGATAGTGAGCCCGTAGCAACCTGATATAGCAGCGGCTGAAAGAGGTGATAGTTTCGCCGGTCGATCAGGGTCACCTCCACGGGCGCGGACTTTAGGGCTTGTGCTGCGAACAGCCCGCCAAATCCGCCCCCTATAATGATGACCTTGGATTTTCCACTCATAAGCCTAAGCACCCGCTCCTTCCTTATTAATGTCCTTATTAATGTCCTTCAGTTCTACGCCGAAGTAGAACAACCACCGACCGTGGCGCCACCAGATAGCTCGCGACGCCCAAAGGTTCCCCGGACTTCGCGAAATCGTCGGGGCTCGTTAAGGCGGTGTCCACAACTCTTAACCACTCCTGCGCCGTGCCTTCCTGGATGTGAAACTCCAATTCTTCCCAGTAGACGTTGATCATCACATAGATGTCATCGTCGTTTTGAGAGGCGCCGTGAAGGCAGAATGCCAAACTGCGGGAGTCATAGGACAAGTCGGCCCTCTCTCTCGCTCCGTACCAATCCACATCCTCGCGCCAGAAGCGGCTGCGGCTCAGCGAAGGATGCTGTTTTCGAAATGCAATCATGCTTTTGAAGAAGCGAAACACGTCCTGATTGGTCTGAAGCTGGCTCCAGTCCAGCCATCCCGTAGTGTTGTCCTGGTTGTACGGATTGTTGTTGCCGAACTGCGTATTGAGGAATTCATCGCCGGCCCGGAACATTGGAATTCCGTTCGACAACATGAGTAAGCAGCAGAAATTCTTCACTTGCTTGCGGCGCAGTGCCAACACCTCATCTGGCACGCCTTCGTCACCCTCGTACCCACAATTCCAGCTGTAGTTGTCGTTCATCCCATCCTGATTGTTGTGACCATTTGCCCAGTTGCGCTTTTCGTTGTAGGAGACAACATCGTACAGAGTGAAACCGTCATGCGAAGTCACGTAGTTCACGCTCTGGTAGGCGTGATACGAATCTGCGCGGGTGTCGGGAAAAAAATCGTCGCTGCCATAGAGACGCCGCATCAGGTCAGGGACCATCCCGGGATCGCTCTTCACAAAACGACGAACATCATCGCGGAACCGTCCGTTCCATTGCAGCCAGGTCACACCGGGAAATCCCCGGCCGAGTTGATAAGCGCCTGTGTCCCAAGGCTCCGCGATTAAGCGTAACTTGCCCAACTCAGGATCGGCGGCGATTTCACTAAATATGGGCGCGTGTCCCCAGTTGAGGGATCCATCGGTGTTGCGGCTAAACACCGACGCCAGATCAAAGCGGAATCCATCGATATGCATCTCTTGCTTCCAGTAACGCAAGCTGTCCATCACCATCTTGCGCACGTGGGGCTCGCCGAAATTTAGGGTATTGCCGGTGCCGGAATAATTCGCGTACGGGTTCGTCGGATCGCCCGACATCATGTAATAGCCAGCGCTGTCGATGCCCTTGTAGCTGTAGATGGGACCTCTGTGATCGCCTTCACAAGTGTGGTTGTACACAACGTCAAGCACCACGCCCATGCCGGCCTCATGAAATGCTTTCACCATATTTCTGAATTCAACGTGCTGCTCATCTTGGACGCGGGTACTCGCGTATTGGGCGTGAGGCGCGAAAAAGTTCAGGGGCATGTATCCCCAATAGTCGCCCTCTTGCGGGTCGCGCTGAAAAATCGGCATCAACTCGACAACAGTGATGCCGAGCTCTTTGAGGTACGGGATCTTTTCCACCAGCCCCGCATACGTCCCGGCCAGAGATGGATCTACGCCTGAGTTGGAATTCTTGGTGAATCCCTTCACGTGCAGTTCATAAATGATTGCATCTGATTCATGTTGCGGCGATCGGGTTCCCGCCCAATCGAACTTCAGACGGTGAGCCGTCAGCATGCCTAGAGGTGCCCGGCCTGCATTTGAGCCCTCGCGCATTGCGAATTCACGATCGAAATCAGGTGGGAAGAAAACCGCTTTCGCGTAGGGATCGAGCAAGACTTTCTGTGGGTCAAAACTATGGATGTAGGAGACCGCCTGCCCCGACA
>Ga0209056_10001531_pt1 | contig 25479 bp, 22 predicted proteins | sample GraSoiAngelo_114_FD_185876 | JGI IMG/M metagenome (GOLD analysis project Ga0209056, IMG submission 185876) | Grasslands soil microbial communities from the Angelo Coastal Reserve, California, USA - 14_0903_13_40cm (SPAdes) (version 2) | ecosystem: Environmental > Terrestrial > Soil > Grasslands... | reverse complement strand
AGATGAACCCGAAAGTTCCCCTATGAATGCGGTTGTCAGTGCCCTTGAAGGTTCCCGTCATGAAACGCAGATCAGCCCCAAAAGTGAGGCCGCTTCCAGTCCCGTTCCCGGTGCCTTCGATATCGGCAATGGCGACAAATCCATTGAAGTCGGTGATGGCCGAGGGCTCCGCGCCGGCGCCCGGGAGCTTGATATGGAATGGTGCCCCTGGCGCGACCGTGCCCGAGATAGGTCTGGGCGTGCCCGCACCAGGAGCGGCGGCCTCCGCCAGCCCTGGCATCCACAGGCTAGCCGTGACCGCCACACCACTGGCGGCCGCGGCCGTGCCGAGAAACTTGCGCCGAGATACCGCTCTCTCCCAGAAGTGCTCATGACCAATTGCCTGGTCGTAGGCTGCCGACTTCCAGATTGCCCGAAACTGATCTTCGCTGAGTCTCATCGGCGCCCCTCCGTCAGAACTGCCTGTAAGCGTTCTCCGCTCGACGACTGAAGCTAGTCTTAGCACCGCCGAGGCTGCCGGTCAACCTACGGCTTCAAAGGCCGCCCAACGCAGACTGTGCAAGGCGCTGGGTATCAGCCTTTGCCCCCGCGTTGCTGTGCGGAGGCGGCCCGATGTGGGACTTGACTGGTGGCGGCTCGCCCCCCTAGCGGGGCCGGTCTCGGGCCACCGCTGCTGTTCGCACGCGCGTACCCGTAAGCGCCTCACAAGCCGCAAGCAACCCGTCCTGAATGGTCACGTCATGTGCGGCAGGGTGTGTGTCCTGCCGCCGCTTGTGAAAGAAGTACGCGCCGCTGACCATCGCAGCAGGATCCTGACTGACCGCGAGCCATACCTGGGTTTCGGAACCAAGATCGAGGTCGTCCGGTGCACCACGCCCGCCCATCTTGGTGGCGACCCAACCAGGGTCGACGGCATTGGATCTCACCGCAGGCCATCGCCGCGCCAACGCAAAGGCCAGCACAACATCGAACAACTTGGAGTCGGAGTACGCCTGGGGCCCGCTCCATCGCCGGCGCTTCCACTGGAGGTCGGTCAGGTCGGGATCACCGCCGCGATGCATGCCGGAGCTCAGATAGACGAGGCGCGTGGGTTGTTCTATCAGAGCAGTGAGCAGGAAAGGGGCCAGCACATTGATGGCAAAGATGTGCTCGATGCCATCGACCGTCTCGATTCGGCGTTCGCGGTCACCAACTCCGGCATTGTGAATGATCGCGTCGAACGACCCTAAGCGGTTGGCCTGATCGGCAAGCCCACCCGTCTCCGTGATGCTGGCGAGATCGCCCACCACCACGCCATGTGCCTTTGGCGCCGCAGTCTATGCGTCTCGGGCACGCCCTTGGTTGCGGGCGTGGAGGACTACCTGGTGACCGCCGGCAAGCAATCGCTGGGCGGCCATCAGGCCAAGACCGTCAGATGATCCGGTGATCAGCACCCTGCTCATGGCCCGTGCGTCCAGAGTTTAGGACTGCGATCGCGTCGTCACGGAGCAGCGCCAGTGACGACGTAGCAGCGGAAAGTCGTGCCCGGTGCGTGCCGGACGCGCAACGACGATCACAAGGGGGCTGGCCGCCCCGGAGGGAGTTGAAACCCAAACCTTTCGCGGCGGTTTTGCACGGACTCTCTATTCAGACCTTGCGTGCTGCGTGATGGAACTATGCATTGGTCCGACCGTTCGTCAGACTTGCCGCCCACGTTCCTGGCGAATGCGGCGCTGGAGCGCCTCGCGGGCCTGGAGGAATGGACGTGACAGATGTGCTATGTGATCGTGCTCGCCGTGATGATGCGTCACACGGTCGATCGCGTACTGCGAACTCAGTTCCTGAATGTACGACAAAGAGCCCTCTATCAACGTCATCATGTACTGAACTGTCGCTTCGGTGAACACGCTGTACTGTTCGGCACATCTGATGTAGACAGGTGATGTGTGGGCCATAACACCGCTCCGCTCACCATCGCGATGTTGGACGAACTCGAAGTAGCCTGGACCGCCGGCGCGTGCCGCAAGCCAGGAGTCGCTATCGATCCTCAATGATGTCCGAACGCTTAACTGACGTGAGCCGTTGGGGTCATCGCTCGATGCAACAACCTGACCGTTCTGCACAATCTCCAGAGTGTGCACTGGAAAGATCGAGACGACTTCTGCGTCCACCTCCACTGTGCCGCCAGCACTTACCCGAACCGTGGCCCCGGGGATCGCCCCTTCTACCTTGAAGCTCAGGAGCGGACCAGCGCTCAGGAAGGTCCGGCCGCGTGCCAAGTTTCGACACCACGAGTCGTACGTAAGCTCCTCTTCCGGCGGTATGTTCACGTAAGTCCTGTAAAGGCCGACCGGAACGTCGGCTGACATCTTGTCTGTCCCTCCAACCAGTGGGAGACGATAGCCACCATTCAGATATCGGTAGTACTCAACGTGGTTATACCTGTTGCCTTGCATGAACTCAACCGCATCCACACGCCCGGTCGCGATCATCGCCGCCGGTTCACCGTTGGGGTTGGGCATGTGCGGCAGGATTACGGTCCCGCCCTGCTCATGACAGCGGTCGGCCCATTCCGACATCGTGACCTCCAATGTGCTGCCCATTTCCGCTTCTTCAGGACCATCGGAGCACGACGGCATCACCGGGTGCTTCAATCCCAGGAGCGTGAGATGTCCGAGGATGTGTTGTCGATTCTCTTGAGCTGCATATACGATCGTGTTGCCGTCTCTGGAGACCGATGCCTGGCCTGTGAACTCCTCCGCGTTGGTGAAGAGGTGACCCCATTGCGACAGAAGAAGGTTCACGACATTGAGGTCCTCGCCACGGGCCTCGGTATGTGCACCCTGGGTCGACAGGAAGTGGACATGGGTGTCACCGCTAAACCAGCGCTCCGCCTTCAAGTCACTCAACCTTTCTAGGCGCAGTGTCAGCTCCTGTTGGCCAGGCTCGATCCGGACCATGGTGCGTAGCGGTTCGTACTCAAAGCCGCGTGCAACATCGACGAGGGCATCGCCCCGCGGTAGCCAGCCCTCGCAAGTTCCGTCGATGTATGCGTAACTGATATGTCCGAGCCGGACATCCCCGCCGACGTCGATATGCCAGGTCCCCAAATCACCGCCCACATGAGCGTGATGCCCGTGTGGCGCATAGGGCACACCATCCGGTGAGCGAAAGTGAACTCGACAGGGCAAGGGCTCGCCTGTTATCGCATCGAGTACTTTGGTTCGGACCCAGTTGCGGCCGGGATCGATTAGCCGAATTCTGGCCGGTCCAGCCCTTTGCTCCTCGCCGGTGGTCACATCCGACCAGCGCACCGCTCCGATTGTCTCGTTGCCTTGCTGGAGCTTCAACGTGGCTGAGAGGAGCGCAGCCACATGCACGTAGGCGGGGGTGGCCCGAGGGTTCTGCGCTTCGCCGAAGCCCGCGAAAGGATCCGCCAGAAAGTCGTGCACGGTCTGGCCGGACAGGGTGTAGGCAAACGTCGACACTCCCCGGTCGACACCGACTCTGATCTCGATTGGTGCGCGGACTGCAAACAGCCGCTCATCGATATCGATCCGAACCGCCTGAGCCCCGGGAAGTGCAAGCGGGTGTTCATCGACGTCGCCGAGACTGACTCCGGCAATCACAAACCGCGGCCCACGAGCTGCCACCTCCACCGCCCGGAGCTTGCGCTCTGGATGCGGATTCAGCCAGGCCCACAACCAATAATCGCGAGGTGACGCCTGAACTACGGCGGTCTGTCGCCAGCCGGCCTCCTCGTATCGGCCCTGGTATCGCTCCGGCAGGCGGTCGTAAGTGTCGGGCACAGCACGGAACGGCAGCTGACCCCAGCTCAAGGGCAGCGCGGCTATCTCGAAGCGATCCCGGATGACGACGTTGTGACCGGAACCGTCCTCGTATTGGAATCGGAACTCGGCAACCGGAGTGCCAACCGGACCTCCATCCATGATCGGCGAATCAAGCAAGCGATGTGCGAATACCAGCGTCCGGGCTGGCCCAGCAATTGGGATTGACGCAATTGGCGCGAGACTGTCACCCAGCGCGAGGTAGCAGAGTTCGGGGTCCTTGCCCATGGCGAAAGGAAGGCCGCGAAGTGTGACATCGCCAAGCATCGGCTCTATTCCCTTTCCAAGCACCTCCACTCCGGCGTTAAACAGGCCCCCGAGGTGTACGCCCCTGTAACCTGTCGCCGTTCGGGCGCCGATTTTCATCTCGCTCCATATCCTCCGCGAATCAAACGAAGTTACCCAGCGGCGTTTTCGCAGTAGTACCGTGCACGCGAGCCGGGCATTCGGGGCTGCATGATTGGGATCACCTCATAAAGAGTCTGCTCTCTACTCGCGTATGCCGAATCGCATGGATCTCCAATTCGAGCAGTCCTTGTCACGGCCAGGTTGGCGTCAGACTCACCGGATCGAGTCGGCTCGGTGGGCGTCACCTTTGAGGCTCAGGCCGGCGGCAGCGAACGAGGCATGCAGGCTTTCGGCAGCAAGCCGGACGCGCTCCGCGGGCGGGGTTGCAGCCAGCTCCGCACTGAATGGTTCGACGGCGACTGGACCGTCATACCCGATTCCATCGAGGACCTTCAGGAATGTCACTAGATCAATTACCCCGCTCGCACCAGGCAATAAGCGCACACCGTCGAGTTGCTCATCGATTCCGATTCCCGGGATCGCGTCGTTGATATGGACGTAAACAACCTGGCTTGCATTGAGCGCGCTCAGCTCGGCGACGCTTCCATGTGATGTGAACCAGTGAAAAGAGTCGAGCAGCAGACCGACATTTGGCCGGTCAATGGCGGAAAGCAGCTCAAGTGCGCCGGGGATTGTGTGTACGAAAGGATGACGGCGACCGACCAGAAGAGTTTTCGGACCGATCGCCTCGAGACCGATCCTGCAGTCGTTCTCGCCCAGCACATCCGCAATCAGGCGCATCCGTTCTACGTAGCGCGCGGTGTTTTCGGAAAAGGTGAGCTCGTCGGAAAACGGCTCGATCCATGAAAAGCACCATGAACTGCCGAGCGCCTTCGCCAGCTCCGCCGCGCGAGGCAGACCCCTGAGTCCAGCTAAGAATTCGGCCTGGTCGGCTTCCTGGTTGAAGGGCAGCTGCCAGCCTCCACATCGAAGCCCGTGCCGCGAAAACATCTGTTTAATCTCGCTTACGCCCGACTTCCGCCGCATTGAAAGGAGGTGGGCCACCGGGAGATCCACCGCGTCGAATCCGTTGGCCTGTGCCAGTTCGAGTTGGCGCGTCAACGGAACTCGAACCGGGAGAACGTTCGGAGCAAGCGTCGAGAACATCAGGTCTGATCGTTGGTCACTACGACCTTGAACGAGCCTTCGAGGTCGCGCCCGCGGATGTCAAACGCCTGCTCGATCTCGCGGAGCGGGAATAAATGCGTGATGTAGTCGTCGAGCACGAATCTGTGTGAGGTCACTTGTTCGAGGATTTCGGGCCAATCTCGCTCGTAGCAGCCCCAACTGCCGCTGACCCATTTGCGCACCTCGCCTCCGGCCGGTGGAAACCCCGCCACTGTGACCAGGCGACCCTCAAGCCGAAGGGAGTCGAAAGCCTGGCGGGAGGCGTTTTGGTTGGCTACAGAGGACAGCACCACGTGGGGCCCCTTTCCCTGCGTCAAATGTCGAAGGCGGCCCAAGCTCGCCGGGTGCATCGGATCGAGCGCGATCGCCCCACGCGCCTCGGCGCGGCTGCGCCGCGAGGCAACAGGGTCCAGCCCGATCACTGGAGAAGCGCCGGCGATAATCGATCCCTGAACCAGGCCGAGGCCGACGGGCCCGAGCCCCCAGACCGCGACCGACTCACCAGCCTTGATTCCGGCCAGCTTTGCGGCGCTCATCGGTGTGCCGACCATGTCGAAGATCAGGCTTGCGATCGGGTAATCGAAGTCCGGCGGAATCGGCCGGCACTGTCGAGCGGGCGCCACGACGTACTCGGCGAATCCCTGGCTGACGATCGACACCTGCTCGCAAAGGGTTTGCCGGCCGTCACGACAGGCCTCGCATCGGCCGCACCCAACAATCGCGTCGATCCACACTGATTCGCCGACACGACCAGCGTCCACAGCATCGCCGACTTGGACGATGTCCCCGGCGATCTCGTGGCCCGTCATGCCTGGGTTGTCGGCATCCCACTCGCCACGTTTTCCGGGCCCGGCGACCTGTGCGTTCCACTCAGGTAGATCTGAAGCGCAGATCGCACAGGCACGGACGTGAACGAGTACGTGGCCGGACGGGACCTCCGGTAGTGCGACCTCGATCAGGTTTGCCTTTCCCGATCCGGCCTTCTTCGCCGCAAGCATCGAGATGGGCATTGGCGAGTTGCTCAATGACGCTAAGCGAGCGCAGCAGGAACGCTGACGTAGCCCCGAAGTTGGTGACTCCGGAGCCGTGTCGGAGGGTCTGTCAGACGGTAGTTCCTAAGGTGAGGCAGAAGCGCCTCGAGAGCGATCCGACCTTCCAGTCGGGCGATTGGGGCGCCGAGACAGAAGTGGATGCCTTCTCCGAAGGCGACATGTCGCCTAGGTTCGCGCGACAGATCAAGCCGCTCCGGATCGATCCACTCGCGCGGATCGCGATTGGCCGCACCGTATAGAAGTACGACTTTAGAGCCGTGAGGAATCCGGATCCCATGCATCGACACTTCTTCGGTTGTTGTACGTGTGAAGTGCTGAACTGGGGCTTCGAATCGCAAGAACTCCTCAACTGCATCCGGGACACGATCCGGATTTCTCGTGAGCCAGGCGAGTTGCTCGGGGTGAGAGCCGAGCAGGACCAATGCATTTGTCAGCAAGCATGCAGTTGTCTGGGTACCGGCGTTGAAGAGGGCGAAAGTGTTTCCGACAATCTCCAGCTCCGAAAGCGGTTTTCCGTCTATTTCGGCTGACACAAGAAGGCTCACAAGGTCGTGGCCAGGATTACGGCGGCGGCCTGCTGCCTGCTCGGCGACGTACAAGCGAAGTTCGGCGGCGGCGCGCTCCGCCACTTCGGGAGCCACGGACCGGCCGACTTGACGCTCTTCGAATCGCTGTGAGGCGTCCCACAGAAACTCACGATCCTCGGATGGAAACCCCAGGAGATGGCAGGCTATGGAGAAAGGAAGCGGCCAGGCCAGCTCGCGCCCTACGTCGACCGCGTTATTGCCGGCAACCTTGGCCACCAACTCGTTGACTTGATCACGAACAAGCGGTTCGATGGCATCGCTGATCGCCCTGGGCGAGAAGCGATGCTGCAACAGCCGGCGCGTTAGTCGGTGGTCGGGCGGGTCGCTGGTTATGAAATTGGGACCGAACAGGTCTCCGGTCTGGTCAATGTCGATGCCTTGCGCATTGGAGAAGCGCTGCCAATCGCGTGAGACCGCCTCGACATCCGCGAAGCGCGAGACTGCATAGAAGCCGTGTCGCTCGCTGTGGTAGACAGGGTCCTCATCGCGCAACCACGCATAAGTGGGATACGGGTCGTCGTCGGTGCCAGCCATGAAAGGGTTGAATTCGACCATGGTGCCGTCGCTTCTCATGCTGTTTCCGTCCTGACCGTTGGCGCCCGGGTGTGCCTCAAGTCGACCATTGATAGGCCGTCGGGAGCATCCACAATCGCCTCGATCAGGCGCATTGCAGCGACACCGTCGTCTATCGATGGGTCAACTTTGCGGCCATCCTGGACGGCCTCGGCAAACGCAACCATCTCCCCCGCATAGCCTTGAAGAATCAACCTGTCGTTCTGCCTGTCTGGGATCGCGAGCTCCGGCGACCAAGAGCTGGTTATCCGGCTGTTCGGCTCGTAAACAGAATCTGTTGCGCCCTGGCGAACATACTCGAGGTCCGTTAGTCCCTCGACGCGGACAACCGCGCCCTCACCAGTTACAACAAGGCGCTCCTGCACGCCGGGCTGGAATGCTGAGAGGTCAAGGTACGAAACAGCTGGTGGAGAATGCTCGAGCATCAGAGCCAGCACATGGTTGCCACCGACCTCACGTTTGTAGACCGTGAACCGAGAGGGGTCACCGACGAGCCATCGCACGAGATCGAGCGCGTGAATGCTCATGTCGACGAGGTGGAGCCGAAGGCCCGCAACGGGCCAGTGGGCGTAAGTCAGCTGCACTGACGTGACGGCGCCAAACTCTTTTTGGGCGATCACTTGCTTTACCAGTCGATAGGCGCTGGCACGTCGCTTCATGAAACCAACCATCACGTGCTTTCGTGCCAACTGACTGGCCCGCTGGAGTTGAAGAGCGTCAGTGACGGAGGTGCCAGGTGGCTTCTCGATGAAGACGTGGCGTCCCGATTCCAGCGCCGCAATTCCTGCCGAAACATGAAGCTCAGGGGGGCCGACTACCACTACTGCGTCGAGATCCGTTCGCGCCAGCACCTCGTCCAACGACCGGTATGCCCTCTCAGCGCCGAATTGACGGCGGGCAAGCTCGGCGCGGCCCTCATCGAGATCGCAGACCGCGACCAACCGCATCGCCGCATGGCGGACTGAAGGCAGGATTGAGGTCGTCGAATGGAGACCGCAGCCGATCACCGCCACCGCGATATCGTCGACCCGATCCCGATGTCCAGTCGAAACCGCATTCAACGCCAACGGGTTGCCCTGTAGCGGGCTGCTCATAATCCCGCCAGCGTCGCCTCGATAAAAGTGCGCGACAGCTCTATCTCGCGTATCTGATCCGAAGGATTAATCACACCCGGGGTCTCGAGCTCGATGACGATGTCGCCGGTGTACTTCCGCGCATGGAGAAGCGCGAAAAGTCCGCGGAAATCAACTCTCCCTGTTCCGGGGCGACAGAATTCGCCGTCCTCGCCGACATCTCGAAGCGCCACCTTCACCACGCGGTCTCCAATTATTCGCAGGCCGTCCTCGATGCTCGTTCCCGAGCGATAGACATGGCTCGTGTCGTAGTCCAGGCCGATGTCGGGATGATCCATTGCGTCGAGCAACTCCTCGACTTGGTCGAAACGCTCGGCCAGGGTGCCTGTGTGCGGCATCTCCACTGCAAAGGCGACACCCGCTTTCGATGTCAGACGGTGCGCCTCGTCGATCATCGCCTTCCATCGCGCGATCGCCTGCTTCCGCTCGACCTGCTCAGCCGGAATAGGGTTGCCAGCGTCCAGGACCAGCCGGTGCGCGCTAACTGCCCGGCAAGCGCTCACCGCCCATCCGACGCGTGCGTTGACCTCGGCCGGATCCCAGCTTGGCATTCCGTCGCTCGGCACGGTCACGATGGTCGCGACCTCCACCTGTGCGTCCTCTACAGCGCGCGCCAGGCGTCCCAGCTCATCCGGATCGCGTCGCGCTACGTCCAGATGAATCGGCTGGAGCGTGGGGATTCCGACCAGGTCCATGGCAGCAAAGCCGAGTTTGGCGACTGTCGCAATGACCTCGTCAACCGGAAGGCTATACAGGCTGAGACTCGAACACGTCAGCCTCATCGAGCGATACTCTTCGCGAGTTGGCTCACTGCTTCGAGAGTGCCAGCTGCGCTGCGGAAATCACAGCCGACTGCCTTGCCGGTTGCGATCGCGTCCGCGAAAGCCATCAGCTCCGGAAGAAAACCTTCGGTCGAGGCGGAGGAAGTGCGTGGTTCGGGAATCGTGTAGTTAGGCCGCCATACCAGCTCAGGTTGGGTCGCGGGCCGGCTGACACAGGTGTCCACGTTGTCGACCATCACGCTCGCGCCGACACCCTGCAGCTCGACCCGCTCGTTATGCTGCTCCCAGCTGCCGGTGGTCGAGAGCTGCATGCTGACGACACCGCCACCGGGGGCTCGTGCATTGACCGCCACTGCGAACTCGTCGCCGGCGCTGCGTGCAAGCTGCCCGTTCCAGCTATCTAGCTCGCCACAGAAGAAGCGAGCGAGGTCGACGTGGTGGATGGGGTTCTCGAACAGCCAGCTCTCGAGGGAGGAATGCTCGTCGCTCATCGGACCCATCGTCCATTTGAAGCTCGCGATGGTGAGGGGCCCGAAGTCGGCGGCTTCAGTGATCTGCTTCGCCCGAGCGTATGCAGTCCCAAAACGTTTCATGTAACCGACCATGGCGACCACGCCCTTCTCCTCCGCCGCGTGCGCGATCGCGGTCGCCTCCGACGCCGAGGCTGCTCCGGGCTTCTCGGCAAAGACATGAATCCCCCGACTGATCGCCAATCGAACCAGTGGTGAGAAAGCGCCGGGAGGCACGACCACGACGACGCCGTCGAGCTCGCACTCGTCGAGCATCTTTTCAAGGTCGGTGTAAGCCCGCGGGATTCCAAAGCGTGCGGTGGCGGCCTCGACCCGTTCGCGGCTGCGAGACCATGCCGCGACGCAGTTAATGCCGGCAGGCGCGAAGAGGGGCCAGATCGTCGATGTGGCGTGCCCGCCACACCCGACTGCGCCAACTCGGATCACCCGAGCATCACCGGCACGAGGTCTTCGTACTTGGGAAAGCGCGGCACCACCTCGCCACCTGGCCGGATCGAGAACCCGTCCTCCAGCCTAAGCCCACCCCAGGGACCGTGGAAAAGCGCTGCATCGACCGAGAGCGCCATCCCGTCTTGAATGCGCACATCCGAAGACGAAAGAAAGATCGGGGGCTCGAACTCGATCAGACCCACGCTGTGGACCGGCACGTAGGGCAGGTCGGCGCCGGTGCCGGCTCCCTCCAGAACGTCTCGGAGGGCCTGCGCGCAAACCCGACCCTCGGTGCCGACGATCATGTGCTCGACCGCCGCACGCTGTCCGTTCCGTGCCGTCTCAATCGCCTTTTCGACATGCGAATTGGGGCGGAACAGGAACGCGCGCGCCAGGGCTGCGTGATAGCCCTCATACCGCGGAGCGATGGTGACGGCGACCAAGTCATCGGCGCCTATGACTCTGAAGGTGGAGCGGGCGAGAATCGGAGCGGTGTTGTCCACTCCCGATGCCACCATGGTGTCGATACCAAAGCCCTCGGCGCCGGCGCGCCGCATAGCCGCCTCGGCGTCGGCTGCAACGTGGCGTTCCGTGACTCCCGGTCGAATTGCGTCCGCCGCCGCCTCGAGTCCTACGCGGGCGATCCTGTAAGACTCGTCGATGACTGCCTGTTCCGAAGCGGTTTTCACCGCGCGCAATCCGTATGCGATGCCGTCGGCCGCCTCGAAGTCCAGACCGCCGCTGACGAGGGGGACGAACAAACGCTGCCATACGGGCGCTGAAACTGCGCCGGTGCCGAGGGTAGCGATTCGCTTCGCGCCATGAAAGAGGCTTTGCAGCCTCTCGCGGCCGCTGCTCAAGAGGATGGTCGGGTACTCCTCTTCGGGGTGGACGAACTCCTCGATCGCGATGATCTCTTCGACCGCGGTTCGCTTCGTCACAACTGCCGCGTAGCCGATCGTCTCCGGGCCGGTGAGCAACACCGCGTCGGAGTCGCCGGCACGACCGGCGATGAACACCGGCTCGAAATGAGGCTCGAGATCCGACAGATACCGGATGTGATCCGGCCCGGCTACCGCGCGATCGTCACCGAACGCGAGCCAGCCGTCGAATCCCGCCTTCGCCAGGGCACTGCCCAGCGCTTCCGGCCGGCTCCGCAGCTCACTATCCGGAATCGACGGGTGAGGCCGCACGCTCATCGCGACCTGCGCGCCGGCTGCGTTCTAGCCGCAGCCCGTTTGCTTACCCGCCCTGCGGGCGAGGCAACCTTCCCAGCTTTGATCGCCGCGGCGTAAGCGCTCAGGACATATACGACCCAGTGACAGTCCAGACGGGCGGTGATCGCGCTCGGGTCGAAATTGGGTGACAGCTCGGCGATGTCCATCATCGCGACCCCGCGGCTGCCCACCGCCATGGCGATCCGAAGGATCTCTCGGGCGGTGATGCCGCCTGGTTCGGGCGCTGTCGTTCCGGGAGCGCAGCTAGGGTCGAGGGCATCGTTGTCCAGCGATACGTAGACGACGTCGGTGTTGGACCAGATCGTGTCGAGGGCATCCTCGATCGTCGCGTCCACGCCGCGGTCGATGATTTCGCTCATCGGAATCACGCGAACGCCAAGGCTGGTCGCCCGCCTGACCAGCGCTGGTGGATTCCCCAGTCCGCGCGCGCCGTAAACCACCACGTTTTCGGGGCTGACGCCTGGGACCTCGACGACGCGAGAGATCGGTGAGGCCATGGTCTGGGTCGAGCCGGCGAGGCTCTCGGCCGTGTCCAGGTGAGAGTCGATGTGGAGGTAGCCGATGCGGGCTTTCGTCTGGCTGGCCAGGGCGCGAACGCCGGGAATCGGGATGGAGTGATCGCCGCCGCACATGATCGGGATAGCTCCGGCGGCCAGGATGGCCTCCGCCTTCGATTCGATACGTTGGTGTAGCTGCTGGACGCTGGCGCCGGCGAGCGCCGCGTCGCCGCAGTCAACCAGGCCCCAGTAGTTTCGCACGTCGATCCCGTGCTCTAGCGTCGCCGCGCCCGTGTACTGACCTGACGCCTCGCGCAGCGCCTTCGGCCCCAGGACTGTCCCTGGCCGCTGGGGGAAGCCTTGCGTATCGACAGGTGCCCCGAAGAAAGCCGCGCGCGCCCCGGCCTTCCTCAGCTCCTCAGGCTTCGCCTCGCACCGAGGTGCGCCGAGGAAGGTCAATGTCTCTGGGCTGGACCAGATGTCTCGCATGCTCAGATCTCCTCCGGCTCCTCGTACCAGCGCATTCGCTCGCCCACCTTTGCCCGCAGCCGCCACGCCACGGACTTTGGTTTCGCGTCAATCGCCTGCCGCAGCTTGCGGATTCGGTCGTCAACCACCGTCCGCTGACCCTCGGTGAGCTGGTAGCTCGGGGGATCGCTGCCAAGACGGTTCAGCGTCCGAATGACGGTGTGGTGCAGGCCCCAGTCCCGCCCGCACAGGTCAGCTATCCGATTGCCATTAATCTGATCGACGTCGGACGGGCCGACGTCGCATGCAATCAGGAGCGAATGCATGTCGGTCAGGTCCTTCTCGTTGAGCTGCACGATCTGGAGCTTCGTCAGCATGAGCTCGGCGAGCGGCAGCGTCTCGCGCTCGATCCCAAGTCGCTCCGCGAGCGGCAGCGTGTGGCACATTTCCAGGGCGCCCAGGAACACCTCCAGCTTTCTGTCTCGCGCGCGATCCCAAAAGAGCAGTCGACTGGCCCCGTGACGGGCGTTGAAGTCCCTTTCTCCGGCGTAGCCCAGGTCGGCCAAAAACCTGACCGTCCGGCGCTCCGTGCCAGATGGAGCAACGAGGTCGATGTCCTGCAGTGGCGATCGAGGTAGGCGCGCCCGATCTCCCACACGAAGCTGGAACGCCACGCTGCCTGTGACCCTGAGAACCTCCCCACGCGCGCTTGCCTCTGCCACAACGCGGCGTGACTCCTGCACGATGTCTGTCAGTGTCTGCATTTCAGAAATTGCTAAGTTCGTCATGTTAATGGCGTTGATGTCGGTACACCTCGTAGACCAGTTCGAGAGCCACCTGAGTGCGGGGGTGCCGATCAGATCGCATTCTTGAACCTCACACTCGACTAGAGGCTGATCGGTAAGCGGGAGATCCCCCGAAGCATTACGCCGGGGAAGCGTTCGGCCTCGCCTACCTCGAAGTCTGGTGAACGCGATAGCACTTTCTCGACGACGATCCGTCCCTCGAGTCGCGCTAGCGGCGCCCCGATGCAATGATGAATGCCCTCTCCAAACGCGAGATTGCGTTTCGGCTCGCGCGCGACGTCGAACTTCTCGCTGTCGACCCATCGCTCCTCGTCACGATTGGCGGAGGCCCACAGCAGGAGAACACGTTCGCCAGCCGCGATCGTGTGACCATGGATCTCCACGTCCTTCATCAGGACCCGTGTGTGATGCTGCGCAGGAGACTCGAACCGAAGTATTTCCTCGATCGCACCTGGGATACGATCCGGTTCTTCGGTCAACAGTCGCCTCTGGTCTGGATAACGAGCCAAGAGCCACATGGAATTTGCCACCAACGCAGTCGTTGTGTTCCAACCGGCCAGCATCAGCAACACGCAGATAGCAGACACCTCTTCGGGAAGGATGTCTCCTGTCTTCTCGGCTGCAACAATCACAGACACGAGGTCGTCTTGCGGTCGCTTTCGTCGCTCTTCCGCGACGACCTCAGCGTGGTCCTTCAGGGCTTGCACAGCCTGAATCGCACGCTTGGGGATCAGGTTACTGCCGGGCACTCTCGCCAGCGCGTCGTACATGAGGGGGGCGAGATGCGCCCCCTCATCACGGTATCCGAGCATTCCAAATATGATCGCCAACGGAAGGTTCGAGCCGACCTCTCCGACAAACTCTCCAGAGCCTCTCTCAAACAATGGGTCGAACAACTCGTCAACTTGACGGCGAATCTTGTCTTCGAGTTCCTGAATCAGGCGAGGCGTGAATGCATCTCTGAGAACGCCTCGGATCCGGTCATGTTTTGGAGGGTCTGAGTCCCCAAAGTCGCCTGCTCCAAAGAACCCGAATCCCACATCGATGTCCGAGCCGGCCGAGCTCGAGAAAACTTGCCAATTCCGAGCAACGCTCTGAACGTCGGAATAGCGGGACAACACCCATAGGTTGCGGTCGGGATTGTGGAAGACTGGATACTCATTCCGGAGTTGGCGATAGATCGGATACGGGTCATCCATGACGGTGTGGACAAACGGGTCGTAAAGGCCGACTGGCGTGGGCAGCATCGTCATAACTCTCCTACCTTTCCAAGGGCTCGTGCATATACCGGACACCGATCATCCACCGGTCCGGGACGCTCGTTAGCCAGTCGTAAGCGTCCACGCGTCGACCTTGTGCGCGGAGACTTGCACAATGGCGCCCCGAAGAGTCGCGGTGTGGTAATCGCTCCCGGGGTTGATACATATCGAGCGGCCGATGCCCTTCATAGCCCGGCACTCATGAATGTGGCCGTGAAGGCCGAGAAGTGGCTGGTATCGCTCGATCGCATCGCGCACCGCGGTACTTCCCACAGGCACCATGCCAATTTCACCGCCACGGACGATCGGCTTCAGGCTGGCGTCTAGCTCGGGCGCCGAATCCAAGCCCGACTGATAGGGCGGGCAGTGAAGGTTGAAGATCGCCCCTTCATAGTCGTGTACCTGTGAAGCCATCGCCGTCAGATGGGCTCCAATGTCGCTTTCGCTCTGTTCTCGTGGTGTGTCCCATGGCGTGTGGTTCGACCAGCCCCAGCTAATCATTTCGTGCCCGCCGACATCGGCTACCTTGCCTTCTGGGTTCTGGACCCACCCGGCGCGATCGATGACCTCTCCGACATCTCGATCGTCGTCATTTCCGGGGCTTACAAAACATGGGACGCCCAGCGGTCGGAGCCGTTCCTCGGCCAGATTCATCCAGGACTCGACTCGCTCCAGCCTTTCCCTCTTGAAGCGCTCTTCGAGTGCGGTCTGGTCTGTAGCCAATACGAGCTCCTCCTCCGCTGTAACCACAATCGGGTACATGCCGCGGGCGCTGAGTCGTTTTCGAGCGGCATCGAGCGCGTCGCGAGAATCCATCTTCTCTGCGGTTCGACCCGCACCAAGACGCCAACAACCATCCTCGTTGACGATCAGAGCCAACTGTTTACCTGTTATGTCGCCGCCCAGGATGAGTGCATTTGCCGAGTATGCGGTCGCCGCATTAACGAATTTTCGAAAGCATGTCTCTGATCCGTGAACATCGGTGGCGAAAAAGATCCTCAACTGAGAACCTTTGCTTCGAATGAACATCTCGGGTGCGGTTTACGTAATTGCGTCCTACTCAGGAGGCAGTTGTGCCTGGACCACGCCTAGGTCAAGCCCGCGCTGGCGAGCAAGCACCCACGCGATGACCCATACGGCTGCCAGAGCGGCCACCAGAACGGCCATAAAGATAATTGCGGTCTTATTTGTAGCGCCAGTCTGCGAACCGTAGACGAAAAGCAAAATCACATACAGGATCATCAGCGCCGCGTCGACCGCGCCGACTATCGAGAACAAAGGTAGCCCACCCAGCTTCTGCTTAGTGATTGGGGAGTCGTTGAACATTGCTTTCTGGCGAAATGGAAAAAGCACCGCGGAGATGCCGACCACGGCAAAGGTTCCGAACACAATCGCCCCGCCCGCCGAAAGGACTGCCGTAAAAGCGGTGGACGAGTAGACCCATCCCGCCAGCAGGCCAAGCATTATCACCATGACCACCACCGTAGCGACAATGGGTGTGTGGGTGCGATCGTTGACTTCGCTCAACCTAGTTGGGAGGACCCGGTCGAAGGAATATGCGAGCATGTTGCGCGTGCCCATGAGATATCCCGGCGCAGCAATTGCCCATATCCCGGCCACGGTGGCGACCCCAAGCAGCGCGGCAAGCCAAGCGTTCGGCAAAGCAATACCAATGAACAGGTTGATAAACGGCGTCGCCGGGACCGGCCACTTGCCGGCATTGGCCAGGAACTGAGCCGAGTTCATGAAGTCGGTACCAAACGCGTTAGCAGCTAGAAAGGCGATGGCGGCCAAGCCTACGCACGCAAGTCCGAGCGAAATAAGCATCCCCCGGAGGATCGTCTTGCCAGGTTGGCGCACCTCGCCGGCCACATACGATGACACCTGCCCGAGACCGATAGCGCCGAACAAGATCGTGATTGACAGAAAAGTTTGTCCAAAATCAAACGATGAACTTCCTTCGCCTGCCGCGTGGGCATCCGAGACCAACTTTGACACGGACTCAAACTTGCCAAAGTTCGTTGCAAACTGACTCTGGTCGACGAATAGGAGGGCACCCACGGTGAGGACCACTCCTATCAGTGAGAAGACCATGAGCACGGCAAAGATGCGAAGCATCAGTGGCTGCCTGAAGATTATCAATAGGCCCACCAGCACGATCATTCCCCCCGAAATGAGGACCTGCCCGTTTTGGCTGGACACGTTCGTGGCTAGGCTCGCCCACTGCTGATTGCCCGTGACTATTGCTAGCGTCTGAAAGAGGGCAGGCAGGGCGAAGAGTGGGACGAAATTGATAATGAACGCCACCGAGAAAATTTGCCAGACCGTGAAAACGGAATTCACGACGAAGCCAACGAATGGATGAATTGACCGACTGATTGACAGATAGTCGCCGCCGGAGCGCGGCATGGCGCTGGCGAAGTTGCCATACACATACAGATGGGGAAGCGCAATAACTCCGGAGAGGATCACCGCCAAACCAACGCTGACCCCGGCAAACAAGCCGCTCAACTGGGTGATGTAAAGAAGCCCAAGCGGGATGCTGATGAAGCAGATATTGAGGAAGACAGTGTCGCTAAGAGATAGCTGGCGAACCAGACCCGACGATTTCCGCGCGTAAAAGCCGCCTATTGCTCCCCCTGTGGCTACCGGAGGCGATTGAGAAAGTCCCGACATCTCTAGCTTTCCTCCATTGCGCAAGGCGGCTTGCCCGCCATCGAGTACAGGCGGGCCAAATGGACCTAAACTACCCGAAATTGATCGATTTACGTTCGATCTTGGTTCAGATAGACTACACGAGGCCGTGATCGAACGCAAGGGGCCAAAAGAGGGACGAATTTGGCCGCCTGAAGTGCGCCGGCGTGCCATCGCGGAACGTCTGCGCGTTCAGGGTGGACGCTCGGTGTCGGACCTCGAGTCGGAGTTTGAGGTTTCCGCAATGACTATCCGGCGCGACCTGAGTGAACTGGAGCGGCAGGGCCTCGCAAAACGCACATATGGCGGTGCTTTGGCCCCGGGGCTCGCTGCGCACGAAGACTCGTTCAGCCAACGCTCGAACGTCGATGTCGAGATCAAGCAGCGTTTGGCCGTGGCGGCTGCCGCACTTGTCGAGCCCGAAGAGACCGTGTTTGTCGACTCATCCTCATCGGCGTATTACGTCGCGCGCCAGATCATCGCCAATGGAATCCCGTCGACGATCGTGACGAACTCGCTTCCGGTCATGCAGCTCTTCGCCTCGGCCGTCGCCAATGTGGAGCTGACCGGAGTTGGCGGATGGCTCAGAGGCCTGACGCTATCGCTGGTGGGACCCACTGCTGTTCACACGATTCGCGAGCACTTCGCCGACAAGCTTTTCCTCAGCGTCAAGGGGATCGCATCGGATGGCTCGCTTACGGATCCGGATCCGCTCGAATGCGAGGTCAAGCGCGCGATGATCGACCGCGCCGAGGAATCAATTCTGCTGCTGCAGCCCAGAAAGCTACTAGAGCGCGGCTCGCATCTGATCGCAAGTTGTGATCGGCTTTCGCTCGTGCTGAGTGCTGACCTGTCGCCGAATCAAGTGAGGCAGCTGGAAGGTACCGGAGTCAAACTGAGATGCGTCGATTGATGAGAAGTGAGCGGTCACTTTTTAGAGGCGAATTCTTGGCGGGGAAGTGGTGGCTGCTGCGCACAACGAAATAGAGGAAGGATGGAGCGGATCGCGTTCACGACGCTTGTCAAGGTAGACCAGGAGGCGGAATACCGTCGACGCCACGAGGACATCTGGCCGGCTATGGTGCGGGCTTTGAAGATGGCCGGCTGTTCGAACTGCTCCAAACATATGGACGGGCAGGACATGTTCGGCTACATGGAGGTTGACAGCTTCAACCGCTTCAAGAGCTATATGTCGACGAGCCGAGAAGCCCAACGATGGGAGGCTCAAGTGGCTCCGATCCTCGAGCGCGCGGTTCAACCTGAGACCAGCTTGCATAAGGTGTTGCCGGAGGTGTTCCACCTTGTCTGAGGAGCAAGCTCGCCGATCCCAGGAACACGTGATCGACCGTATCAACGCGCTTCGCGTGGAGACTCCATCATGGGGTTACGGGAACTCCGGGACCCGGTTCAAGGTGTTCGCGCAGTCCGGAGCTGCCCGCACCATCGAAGAAAAACTGTCGGACGCCGGAATGGTCAACCGGCTGACAGGCGTCTGCCCCAGCGTCGCAATCCATATCCCGTGGGACCGCGTTGACGACTGGGACTCGCTAAGACAATTCGCGGCTGGGCAAGGAGTCGCCATCGGGGCTGTCAACCCAAATCTCTTCCAAGATGACGAGTACATGCTGGGGAGCCTGGGGAACCCCTCGGCGGCGACTCGTATCCGAGCGGTCAATCACGTGCTCGAGTGCATCGAGATCGCGAAAAGGGTCGGATCGTCGATCGTCAGCCTGTGGTTGGCCGACGGAACCAACTATCCGGGGCAAGACGACCTTCGCTCTCGTCGAAGACGAATGCGCGCGTGTCTGAGGGAGATCTACTCCGCCCTGCCCGGCGGCCTCCGGCTCCTGGTCGAGTACAAATTCTTCGAGCCCGGCTTCTACAGCACCGACCTCCCCGACTGGGGCACTGCATACGTCATCTGCCTCGAGCTCGGCCTGCAGGCCGAGGTGCTCGTCGATACCGGGCACCACGCCCAGGGAGTCAACGTCGAGCAGATCGTTGCCCAACTCCTCGATGTCGGGCGCCTGGGCGGATTCCACTTCAACGCGCGGAAGTACGCGGACGACGATCTCATCGTTGGGTCGACGAATCCGTTCGAGTTGTTCTTGATCTTCAACGAGCTCGTCGCAGCCGAGGACGACCACGACGCAGCGGTCTCGGGTTGTGCGCGCAAGGTTGCATACATGATCGACCAGTCGCACAACATCGAACCGAAGGTAGAGGCGATGGTGCAGTCGGTCATCAACATCCAGACGGCTCATGCCAAAGCACTTCTGGTCGATCGGAGTCGGCTCCGCGACGCCCAGCGGAAGGGTGATGTGCTCGACGCGCACCGGGTGCTCCTGGAGGCCTACGAGTCCGACGCGAGGCCGCTGCTACACGAGGCACGCAGACGCCTCGGGATCGACGTCGATCCGATTGCCGCCCTTCGTACGAGCGGATATTCAGATCGGATCGCGCGCGAGCGCGGCAAAGCGGCTTCCACCAGCGGGTACCCGGGGGCTTAGGAATGCCAGAAACGATGCGCCTCCTGGCTGCCGATCTTGGCGCCGAGACCGGCCGCGCTGTGGTGGGTAGTTTCGTCGGTGACCGAATCGCGCTCGAGGAGGTTCACCGCTTCCCCAACCGAGCAGTCGATGTTGGAGGCACCCTGCACTGGGACGTCCTGCGGTTGTACGCCGACATGCTGGATGGAATCCGTGCCGCGGGACGGCTCGCGTCCGTGGGCATCGACACCTGGGGAGTCGACTTCGGGTTACTAGATCGAGCCGGCCATCTCCTTGGTAACCCGGTGCACTACCGCGATCGCCGCACTGAGGGAATGCTCGAAGAAGCCTTACGCCGCGTGCCGCGTCAGGAAATCTACTCGCGGACTGGAGTCCAGTTCTTGCCCATTAACACCCTGTATCAGCTGATGGCCCTTGTCAGGTCCGGCGATCCGCAGCTGGAAACATCCGAGCGCCTCCTGACAATGCCCGCGCTCCTCGCGTATTGGCTGTGCGGGGTTCAGGCTGACGAGTTCACCGATGCGACGACGACCCAGTGCTACGACGCGCGCGCCGGCGTCTGGGCCGCCGACCTGCTGGACAAGTTGGGCATCCCCAGCCGCATATTCGGTGAAGTTGTACCGCCCGGCACACAGCTCGGCTCCCTGCGGCCCGAGCTCACGCTCGGACCAGTGAAGGTAATCGCCCCTGGCACCCACGACACAGCCTCAGCTGTGGCCGCAGTGCCATTTGAGCCCGACCACCGGGCAGCCTACATCAGCTCCGGAACGTGGTCGCTGGTTGGCCTCGAGGTTCCGCGTCCGGTGATCACCGAGGTAGCACTGCATGCGAACCTTACGAACGAGGGCGGGGTCGGCGGGACGTTCCGACTGCTGAAGAATGTGATGGGTCTCTGGCTGCTCCAAGAGTGCCGGCGAGCATGGGCCGGCAGGGGTGGCGATATGCCTTACGAGGATTTGCTTCGATTGGCCGAGGAAGCGCCCGCGTTTGCAGCGGTGATTGACCCGGACGACGAACGACTGCTGCGCCCAGGCGATATGCCGGCTCGGATCGTGACGCTGTCTGCTGAAAACGGGATGGCGCTCGCTCCGGAGCCAGGCATGATCGTCCGCTGCATCTTTGAAAGCCTGGCGCTAAAGTACCGCCGGACGATCGAGCAGCTGGAACAGGTCACAGGCTCGGTCATTCAAACCATCCATGTAGTTGGTGGGGGTGCGCACAACCGGCTGCTCTGTCAGATGACAGCGGATGCCTGCGGGCGACCAGTCCTCGCCGGGCCAGTGGAGGCAACTGCAATCGGAAATCTGATGGTGCAGGCGATTGCGCTCGGCCTGGTGGCCTCGCTGTCCCAGGCACGGCAATTGGTCAAGCGCTCCGTCGCCATTGAGATCTATGAACCCGTGTCCAGCGAGGGCTGGGAGGAGGCTTGGCAGCGTATCCGTGGCAGCCAGCAGCCCGGAGTCGAGAGGAGGTTGGCATGACCGAGGGCGAGCTTCGGGACCAGATGGTCAGTTTTGCGCGCCGGATGATTACGACCGGCCTGGTCAGGGGGACCTCCGGCAACTTGAGTGCAAGGGAACCAGGCGCCGAAACCTGTCTGATCACGCCGTCGGGTGTGGACTACGACAGCATGAAGGCGGAGGACGTCGTCCTCGTCGACTTGTCTGGGCGGCCCGTTTCTCCCGGTCTAAAGCCCTCAGTGGATACACCGATCCACGTCGCCATATATCGTGCTAGACCAGACGCCGGAGCCTGCATTCATACCCATTCGCTATATGCGGCGGCCTTCTCGACAGTCGGTCGCGAGATCCCGCCTCTGATCACAGAATCAGCCGGCTATCTAGGCGGCGCGGTGCGCGTGATGGAATACGTGCCTCCGGCACAGCCCGATACAGGCGAGCTCGTCGCCGCTGGACTTGGACGCGGCCGGGCGGTGCTGCTGCCAAATCACGGCGTAATCGCTGTCGGCGAGACCTTGAAAAAGGCCTTCGACGCGGCAATGGCTGTTGAGGAAGGCGCGAATATCGCATATATCGCTCTGCAGCTGGGCCAGCCCGCTCTCGTGACTGACGCAGAGGTTGCGCGGATGCACGAGTTCATTCACTTCCACTACGGGCAGCGCTGATGGCTGGGGCAAACCATTGGCACGAGCTTTCATTCAACGGCCGGTCCGCTGTCGTTACCGGCGCCGCCCGTGGAATCGGTCGTGCGGCCGCCCACCGCCTGGCAGGGTTAGGGGCCCGCACAGTGATCTGGGACCTCGATGGCGAAGTCGCCGAGCAGGCCGCCACCGAGTTGCGGGAACTGCTGAAGTCTCAAGGGCGGCCCCATAGTGTGGATTGGGCGCATGTTGACATTTCGGATGCCGACGCGGTCGAGCAGTCGATGGAGCGAGCAGTCTCTGGCGACGGTCTCGATGTGCTGGTCAACAACGCAGGCACAACCACTGTTCATGAAACCGAAAGCATGCCCCTCGAATTGTGGGAACGGACCCTCCGGATAAACCTAAGCGGGACATTCTATTGCTGCCGCGCCGCCATCCCCTACCTGAAACGCCGACCAGGAGCTGCGATCGTGAACATCTCGTCGAGCTCCGCGCTGGTCGGCGGCGGAGGTGGTGGCCACTACGCGGCGTCCAAGGCGGGCATCGATGGGTTGACCCGGCACCTCGCTCGCGAGCTAGCGCCCGATGTGAGGGTCAATTCGATTCAACCCCGCACGATCGAAACCGACCTCTTCCAAGCACGCTATGCCCACGCACCGATGGAGCAGGAGAAACTGATTAACCAGATTCCCCTTCGGCGTCTTGGGCAGCCCGAAGACATCGCCGATGCCATCGCCTTTCTCGCCTCTGACTGGGCCGCTTACATCACGGGCCAGATCCTACTTATCGATGGGGGCCGCACGTATCAATGAAACGTATTTGGCGCATGTTGCACGGCACGAGCTCGAGCTCGATATGACTCGGGCCGTTGGGGCAAGGAGGCTGCTAGACCGCCACAAGTTAAGAAGGGAGAAATGCTGCCGGTCTCTGCCACAGCGACCTGAGTGTCATGAATGGCCATGTAGGCGTCTGCTTACGAATCTTCCTCCGCTACTTCAACTGTGATGGCCTGATTAGGACACCCCTGTTCAGCATCCCGGAGTAGATCGAGGTCTGCTTCAGAGAGATCGTCGCGCTTCACCCGTGAATAGCCCGCGGAACCAACCTCGAATATGCTCGGCGCGACAGCCAAGCAGTTTTCGGAGGCTGCACACCGCCTCGGGTTAACTGTGACCAGAATCTTCACATTCTCACCTCCATGCTCCGAGATTCCGCGGCCAGCTTACCTGCCCCCCGTGCAGCGGACATTAGTAGACATTAGTAAGAGGACGCGCGCGAAGGACGGCTCGCGCATATCTATGGCGCCGGCGCGCATCGCCGCGATTGGTGCCGTGACGGTTAAAACATTCGATGTTCGGAGGCACGGCACCCAATTGCGAGGGCAATGCTATTAGGGACTCAGCCCGGCTATGCACAGTTATGCGGCGGCGCTAGCTGTCACCATTTCGCGGAAACGCTCCATATAACGGAGCAGCCCATCGCGGTTCTGAGCGTCCTTCTGGAATGCGACGTCGAAGAAAATCTCGTTGACGCCCGCCTCGCCCATCTTCCGTACGTCCTCCGCAATCTGGTCCCACGTGCCGTGCGCAACTGCGCGGCTGGCATCGTCAAGGCGCTCGTCGGTTCGGTTGACAATGCACCGCATCACTGCGATCAGCTTGTCGGCATCGCGGCCCCTCTCCTCAGCCCCTTTCTTAACTGCTCGCATCATCGAGATCAGCGCGTCAACCGGCGCGCAGCAGCCAGTGAAGCCGTCGGCCAACCGGCCGGCTCGGTCAAGGGCCTTTGGCACAAATGCGCCGACGATGAGCGGCGGGTGGGGCTTCTGGACCGGCTTTGGGCCGATATAGGCCGGGTCCAGGTTGAAATACTTGCCGTGATATTCGACCGGGTCCGGGCCCCATACGGCGAGCAGGCACTGGATCGCTTCTTCGCCGATCCGGCCGCGCTCGCGGTAGGGAACGTTCGCCGCGTCGCACTCGTCCTGCGACCAGGCGAGCCCGACGCCGACTGTAATACGGCCGTTACTCAGCACGTCCATCGCAGCCAGCCGCTTCGCGAGCAGAACCGGGTTGTACCAAGGGATGTTGATCACACTCACACCGAGTCGGATGCGCTCAGTGAGGGCAGACACAAATGTCATACAGGTCAGATGGTCGAGATGATTCTTGTACTCCTCGTCAAGAACGCCTTCGGCGTTCCCCGGGTAGGGCGTCTTCGCCTTAACGGGGACTAAGAGCCGCTCATTGGTCCACAAGGAGTCGTAGCCCATCGATTCAGCCTCGGTTGCGACAAAACGCATGTTGTCTCTGGTGGCTACGGGGCCTTGGTGCGGAAGCGCAAAACCGACCTTCATATCAGCCTCCTCGAGCGCTTTATCGACTAATCGCGGGCACGCTGGACATGGTGCTCGCCAAGGATATCCATGCCGAAGTCGCCGTCAGGGTCACGCCAAACGCTATGAGCGTGGTTGCCTGCGCGTTGCGCGTTGTCGTACTCGATCAGAAGGCGAGGCCCCTGGACGCGGTAATAGTGTGGCACTCCCCGCTCAACACCGCCAGCCCAAGCAAAGGAAAGATTGTTGACGGCTTCTTCCGTGTACTTCGCAATCTCAGCCTGGGCCAGCTCGTCGGGGAGACGGTTGAAATAGGCGGCGATGATCCGCTTGAGCATTTGGCGTTGGGCGCTGCTGAGGTCGTGCCCATTGATGCCCTTCGGCGCGTCAGTGAAGCGGACCGCCTCGAGGTGCTCCGTCTTTGTCTGCAGGCCATCCTCCAGCCGTTGCTGCAGAGTATCGACCAGCTCGCCGGTTGCACCCTCGAAACGACCACGCCAAATCTCAGGCAGCTTGAGCGGCAGGGCGCCGTTCTCGACTTTGGAGCGATTGGCGCTCACCAGGTCATATGGTGGAACAGGAGATACGATCGCCCGCGCGCGGGCGGCTTTGTCGAGCGAAGCGAGGAGCTCGCGGCCGACGTCCTCGGTGCTGCCGAGCGGCCTTAGCTCGTTCCCACCCAGCAGGGGCGAGCTGGCAGGGTCGGCGCCCATGAAGAGCGGGGTGCTCGCGCGGACCTTGCCGTCGACAACGAGGTGGTGGACGGATATGTGGTGGCCGCCGAAGCGCCACGACCATGCCTGCCGCCCGCCCGGGTTTCCGAAGACCCGCACGTAGTAGAGTCCGGGGTCGCGACCGCGGTCGCGCTCCCAACGCATTGTCCAGCCCTCGAGTTCGTCGAGAACATTGTCCAGCCCGACGATCATGCAAGCAGTGACGTATGCCGGGCGCGAGAGGCCAGCTGCAAGCAACTTGAAGGCGAGCTGCTGCTGGCTCGCCCGCATGCTGCTGAGCGGTAGGCCACCATGGTCGGTCGGCGTGTAGTACCAGCGGAGCCGCTCCTCGGTGGATGGGAAAGGCCAGTGGGCCGGGGGTCGTTGCTCTGGATTGAGGCTGTCGAGGAAGTTGCTCGCCGCCTCCGCCATGCGGGCGGCAAGGTTCTCAGCGTCCGGGCTCATA
>Ga0209056_10001528_pt1 | contig 25527 bp, 28 predicted proteins | sample GraSoiAngelo_114_FD_185876 | JGI IMG/M metagenome (GOLD analysis project Ga0209056, IMG submission 185876) | Grasslands soil microbial communities from the Angelo Coastal Reserve, California, USA - 14_0903_13_40cm (SPAdes) (version 2) | ecosystem: Environmental > Terrestrial > Soil > Grasslands... | reverse complement strand
CCAAGAAGACACGCACCACGCCGAAGACCGTCATTGACGCGTGCACTCGCAGGCTGAGGGAGTATGACCATGCGTGATGCGAAGCGACGACGCTTGGAAGCGAAGGGCTGGAAGTTTGGGAACGCCCAGGAATTTCTGCGACTAAGCGCCGAAGAAGCAGCATATATCGACCTCAAGGCGCGATTGGCCATAGGCCTGCGTGAACGGCGCCGGCGGCGGAGTCTCACGCAGGCAGACCTCGCCAATCGCCTCCAATCGAGCCAGTCGCGCATTGCGAAGATGGAGGCCGGAGATCCCTCGGTGTCCTTGGATCTGCTGGTCAGATCGCTGCTGATCCTTGGCACCTCGCGCCGAGAGCTGTCGCGGATCATTTCCGCTCGCTCACCCGTCCCTGCCGCATAACGCCGCGTCTAAGCCGCGGCCGGCGCTGTGCCTACGTGCTCGAACTCGTCGCTTCGCGCCGGCCGTCGGCTGCAGACGCTGGTTCGACTGCGAACGGTGTCCGATCGCCCTACCAGATCGCGTAGTCCCCAGCATGGGGACGCGGACGCCGTTGACCTCGTCTGCTCTTGCAGCGGAGGATGCGGATCAAGTCTTCCAACAGCGCATTGACCGCGAGGGCAGCCTTTGAGTCGCTTGAGCAACGTCGCACCCGGCGGGGACGTTCATCGCGTAGACATCGTCAGATACGCTGTAGTACAGCGCGCGCCGTGGCCCCATCTGTGGGGACGAGCAGGTGTCGCGCGACGTCATCGAGATCCGCCGTTCGCCGCCGCAGTTCGCGAATTTTTGCGGGTGTCAACTCGTCGTCGATTGAATCGGACTGGGCCGTACCACAGTAGCGCCGACTGGATCGGTCGGCAACGACCGCCACACTTATCGGGCGCGAAGCTTGGCGATTGCCGCGGCGAGGTCGGGAAAGCGCGGAGTGGGATCCGCGCTCTGGAGGCTTGCGCTATCTTGCGCTGAACGACTCACCAAACGGTAAGATTTCGAGTACGCGTGCGTCGGCTGAGTACGTCTGTGACGCGGCCGATCAACGCAAGAAGCGCCCGGAGGATCGAGAAGTTACGCCAAAGTGAGCGAGAATGCTGAGGACCGGCTCATCACCGGCCCTCAGCTTCAGGGTCTAGTGCCCGCAAGGGTGTCGGGGTTCGAGTCCCCGCTTCGGCACCAAAGAAAATCAGACGGTTGTCGCGACACCCTCCCGAGATGTCTATCTCAATTTCGAGGCAGTGCGCTGACCGTGTGCTGAACGGCGACGGCTGAGACGTCCTCTCGATCTCCGCGAGTACTGGCCCATGAAGCCGCCCGTTTTTGCCTCGAGGGGCTGAGGGCTCTCCGGGGCGAGGAGAAGACACAACTCGGGTATGTGTGCCCGCCGTCTAATTCGGCGGGCCCCTCGCGGCAGGAGGATTTCTGCGCTACCTCCGCCCGAGCCCGAGAAAGACGTTGCCGATCACGGCCTGGGCGAACTCGCCGAGACCCCTGGCAGACTTGTCAAGCTGGCCATCCACCGCGAGTGCGGAGAGCCCATGTGTGGCAGACCATGCGCAGAGGGCCAGCTCCTCCGGGTCCCCGTTCCGCACGACCCCTGCGTTCTGACAGTCCCTGATACCGCCCACGAGAAGGCCGAACGCCTCCGCCGCGGCTTCTATCAAGCGCGGGTGCGCCGAGCGGTCCGCCGCTACTCGCCCGAACATGACCCTGAAGTGAGCGGGGTGGCCGGTGGCGAACTCGACGTACGCGAGTCCGCACGCCCGGAGCCGGCCCAACGGGTCCCCAGCGTGGGGCGCCGCGGCCTGGCGCATAGCCTCGGTCATCGCGCGAAAGCCTTCCTCAGCGACGGCCGCCAGTAACGCCTCCTTGTCTCGGAAGTGGCGGTACGGCGCTGCCTGCGAGACCCCAGCGCGGCGGGCCGCAGCCCGGAGCGTCAGAGCGTCTGCGCCCTCCCGCTCGACCAGTGCCAGCGCGGCGTCCAGCAGGGCGCGGCGCAGATTGCCGTGATGGTACCGGGCCCGCCGGCGCCGATCGCCGGCCCCCGGTCCGCCCCGCCCCCGACGGCCAACCGCTTTCATGGTCCCGATCCTCCAGGCGCGAGGATAGAACTTCAGTGTTGACAGAGTCAACATTTGATGTTAACGCTGTTATCATTGCTACCCTCAAAGGAGGCAGCTATGAGAGCACGTCGCGTACTCGTGATCCTCAGCGCGGCGGCCGGGCTCACCGCGGGTTGCGGCGCCCTCGCCATCTGGACCGCGCCGGAGAAGGTGCCGAGCTCCGAGCGCACGCCCTCGGCGGTCCGGGCCGACGACCTGTTTTGGAGGACCCTGCACGGGGGGCAGTACGAGAAGATCTCGGAGGCACTCACGGCGCTGACGGCCGCATACCTGGAGAACCCCAACGACGCGGTGACGGCCGCCCACGTCGGTTGGATGCATACCTGGAGATTGGCCGAGCGGGCGCGCCTCGGGCCGGTCCGCGATCCGAGAATTACCGACCATGCGGTCCTGGCCAGGAAGTACTTCGAGGAGGCTGTGCGCCTGAATCCGCGCGACGCCCGGTATCTGGGCTTCTACGCCGCCCTATTGATGACCGAGGGCACGATCCACCGGGACGAAAGGCTCCGCCGCCGGGGCTACTACACCATGCGAGACGCGATCACCGCCTGGCCGGAGTTCAACTATTTCACGGCCGGCTATGGCTTTTCCGCGCAGCGGCACGATTCCGAGCGCTTCGCGGAAGGACTGGAGTACCAGTGGCTGACGCTGGACGTATGCGCGGGCGAGAAGGTGGACCGCGCCAATCCGGACTTCTCGAGGTACATGCGCCTGGCTACGAACGAAGGCGCCAAGCGCGTGTGCTGGAACTCCTGGATCGCCCCGCACAACTTCGAAGGCTTCTTCCTGAACTTCGGCGACATGCTGGTGAAGGCCGGGCAGCCGGAGGCGGCGGTGAAGATCTACGTCAACGCCCGACACACGGCGGAGTATGCCGCGTGGCCTTATAAGAACGTGCTGGAGGACCGCATCCGCAACGCCGCGACGAACGTGGACTCGTTCCGTCAGGAGGATTCCGAGGCCGGAGCGCCCGCCATCATGCTGCGCTCGCGCTTCGCTTGCATGGGGTGTCATCAGCGCTGAGCCCTGCGGGGCGGAGCGTCGCGAGGGGCCGCCCAGCGCGGCGTCCCCGGCCGGATGCTGAGGCGCGAGTGAGTTCGAGTGCACGAGAAGCAGAATCGCGCGATTGACCAAACCGATCATGGCGAGGCGCACTTCGCCATCCACGACATCAGACGGCAAATCGCTTTCTGCGATTCCCCTCTGGGCTCAAAGACTCGCGCTCAGCGGCGCACGCAGCGCGTCCGCTGTATCGCGCTGATCCTCAGTCGGGCCTCCGCCTGCCACCCGGCAGCGTAAGGTGAGTGCGACTCAGGCAACACCCCCCCACCGGGGCAAGACTCGGGGGCCCTGGAGCACCAAAGCCGGAGCGAACCTATTCCTCCTGCGTCTGGAGTCGGCACGCTAGAGCGCCCCATACACCTCCGTCTCGAACTTTCCCAGCAGCTCGATCGCGGTTCGATCGTAGAACGGGAGCACCTGCGAGAGGAAGACGCCGCTCACGCGCTTGGTCGGGTCGATCCAAAAGTAGGTATTCGCGAGACCGGCCCAGGCCAGGCTGCCCGCCGAGCGGCCGCTCGGCGTCTGCTGAGTGTTGATGAGAAAGCTGAGGCCCCACTTTTTGCTCATTCCCGGGAAGAGCTCGATGTCGTTCGAGAGCGGGGGAGCCGCGGTTCTGAACACGGGGATTTCGAGCGCGCCGATATGATTTTGCGACATGAGCGCGACGGTCTCGGGGCGGAGCACCTGGGCGCCTCTGAAGGTGCCGCCATGCATGATCATCTGCGTGAAGGCTAGGTAGTCCCTGGCAGTTCCGTAGAGCCCTCCGCCGCCCATGAAGAACTCCGGCTCCTGCGGGATCTCGAACTGAATCGGGGAGAGCGCGCCCTTGTCGTCCCGCTGATGCACGCTCGCCAGCCGCGAGCGCTGTGACGGCGAGATCGTGAACGAGGTATCGCTCATGCCCAGAGGCTCGAAGATGTTTTCCCGCAAGCACTGGTCGAGCCGCGTGCCGCTGACGGCCTCGACCATCTTGCCGGCCCAGTCGATGCTGATCCCGTACTCCCACCGGTCACCCGGATCGAACATCAATGGAGTGGTCAAGGCGGCGTTCTTGCATGTGATGATCCCCGGCGTACCCGTGACCTTCTCGTACTCGCCAATCGCCGAGTCCCAGATGTCATAGCCGAACCCGGCCGTGTGGGTCAGCAGATGCTTGAGCGTGATCGGCCGCTTCGGGGCCCGAAGGCGTGGCTTGCCGGAGGCGTCGAAGCCCTCCAGGACCCTAGCGGCGGCGATGTCGGGGACCACCTCGCTTGCCGGCTGCTCGAGACTGAGCTTGCCCCGCTCGATGAGCTGCATGGCCGCGGTCGCGGTGATGGCCTTGGTCATCGAAGCGATCCACACGACCGTATCGGCCGTCATCGGCGCTTCCTTGCCAAGCTCCCGCTTGCCGAAAGCACCCTCGTAGAGAATTGCCTTATCAGTCGCGGCCACCACGACAACGCCCGGCATCGCCTTCGACTCGACAGCCTGGCTTAAGGCGTCGTCGACACTCCTGAGACCATTCTTACCCAGCGCCGGCCTCCTGAGGATGAACGGCCCGCACGCGAGCGCGCCGGCGGCGGCGGCGCCCTTGAGAAAAGCTCTTCGGCCAAACGTCGTCGTCATGACGCGCCTCGTTTCGGCGGCGGCTCCCCTGGCCGCAGCGAAAAGGGGTGAACAGCAGTTAGAGGGGTGCCAGGGCCGGCTCCCGGTCGGACCCCACCCCGGCTCCCGGTTCGCGGGATTGCGATCAGACCGAAGACGCAAAGCGAGCCGACGGACGGGAAAATCACGAGCCGCTCCCGAGGACGGTCCGATCAGGACAATCGCAATCGTCGAGATGTCGGTCTAGGGCTCGAATGCGGGCGCGAAAGGACGGTCGAGAGGCCCTTTGGACGACCATCGTCTCGCCTCCACCGATGACCACGCGGTGAGGATGGTGGCGCGACTCTAGTCTCCTGCCTGCGGGATGTCAACGGCCTTCTTGACTCTTCTTGACGCCCCTCGACCGGTCCTGCTCCCAGAGCAGCGCCGCCGTGTGGCGTAGGGAAGCACGAAGGCTCTGAAGCGGAGCCGAAACCCGATTGTCATTCGCTCGCTCGTCGCCCGCGGCGTCGCCAAGCTCGGGGCGCGACTGGAAATGCGAGTACGCAACTTCCCTGGCGACCACGCGTTGATCTCGTCCGCCCGCACCCGCACCGACGGGCGAGACCGTCGGGCCGAGCGGCGACGAGGTTCCATATTCATGAAGTAGCAGTCTCTCTCCCCCGCTCTACGACGAATACCTCTTCGAGCTTGGGAACGACGAGTCCGTGAACCACCTGTGTATCCGTATGACTATTGTGAAGCCTTGTTCGCCTTCCAGCCGAGAGCCGCGACATGGATGAACGCCCACAGGGCGTCAGGATTCGAGGCCCACGCTCGGAACGCTGCGGCCATCGCCTCGAGATCGGCACGCGACGCGTAGCCGTACTCGACCGCGCGGTCGCCCATGGGAGAGGTCAGGAGGCGCTCCGCGTAGGACTGGCCCCACTCAGCTGTGTCGGTGCGCGTGGCGTAACACCAGACGGTGGCCGTGATCCGGAGATCCGAGATGCCGACGCCGTTGAAAAGCGCGCGCAGCTGGCGCCCCATCTGCGGCTCGCCACCGTTCTGGACCCACGTTCGCTGGTGCACCTCGATGAAGCGGTCGATCCAGGGATCACGAGGCCAGTACGCCACCGTGCCCCAGTCAACATCTCGCACCGCGACGAGGCCCCCCGGCCGCACGACACGAAGCATTTCGCGCAGCGCGGCCCCGCGCTCGCGGAGGTGCTGCAGCACTTGGTGGGCGTAGGCGACGTCAAAGGAAGCGTCGGGGAACGGCAGCTCGTACACGCTCGCCTCCTCGTAGCGGAGGTTTTCGAGCCCTAGGGCGGCGGCCTCGCGGCGGGCCGCGTCCAGCGTTTCGCGGGAGAGGTCCAGGCCGATCACCTGGCCGGGGGCGAGCCGTTCAGCTAAGCCGCGGGTAATGCTTCCGGGGCCGCAGCCCACATCGAGAAGCCGCATCCCAGGCCTCAGCTCAGGTAGGAGGAATGCCGCAGCCTCCTCGGCCGTCCGCCGAGCGTGGTGCCGGACAACCGCTGGGGCGTGGCCATGCGTGTACTTCTCATGTTTCAGGGGCTCGTCGGTCATGCCTGGCCCTCCCAGCCCGCCCTTCCCCCGCCCGAGCGGCGTGGTCGCCGTCCCGTGACCACGCATGCGCAAGTGGCGACACGTAACGTGTAAATAAGGGAGACGAAGCGCCCGGCGCACGGCTCCATCATCACCCCCCTCCTTCATCGGCCGCCGGTGCCCCTGGGGCGCGGCGGCTACGGCACGCCTTGCACACCCTGTCCGTCACGCGCTTCATCACACGTCCGAGAAGGCCGCGGTTGGCGCCGAGACAGCGGTGGCATGTCGGTTTCGAGCAACGGGAGCAAAGGCCACCAGCGGCGGTTGAAAAGGCAACCAGACACAAATGGCAACGCCACTGCGACACAATTCCTCGACTGGTCTGCGTCATGTCGTTCGATTCCACCTAACTGCGACGGGCTCGGCGTGAAGACGCGGTTCACTGGGCGGGTGCCCAATCCCACGGCCTTTCTCACTACCCCGACACCGTGCCCCATGAACACTCGGAATGGCGTGGAAATCACCAGCCCTACGCATCGTCACCGAGTGGCCACGACGGCTTCGTACTCCATCCATCCTTTTGTCACGATAGTGACACGCAGCGCGAGTAGCCTTCCCCCGTTGACTCCGTCCGTTGCTGACCCCGAGAGCGAAGGAGGGGACCATGGTACCTTGGTTCAATCCGCGATGGCGTTCGCGCCGCGCCCCCCCAATCGGTGCGTCGCTGGTCTCGCTCATGACCCTTGGACTCGCCACCCCATGCCGTTTGCGATGTCGATGTGCTAGACACCCCGGGGAACGGCGACAGGGTCCGAATCTTCCACCCGCGCGTCGTCATCTAATGGTCAGGGAGGGAAGAATATGAGCAAAGGTTTCGCCGCAGTATTGAGCGTGGTTGCCTCTTCGGTGCTGCTCTCCGGGTTGGCGGAAGCGCACGTGACGGCTGTCCAGGCTCCGCGGATGCAGGAAGTCCAGGCTCCACGGATGCAGGAAGTCCAAGCCCCGCGGATGCAGGAAGTCCAAGCCCCGCGGATGCAGGAAGTCCAAGCCCCACGGATGCAGGAAGTCCAAGCTCCACGGATGCAGGAAGTCCAAGCCCCGCGGATGCAGGAAGTCCAGGCCCCGTAGCGCTCTGGAGTGCGTCCGCGCCGGCGGGCTCCGACGGGATGAGCGGGGCCTCGACCGGCGCGGGACGCTGCTCCCATAACGGTGGGCCGGACCGGCGTCAACTCCTGCCAGGGCACCCCGTAAGTGCGCGTCCAATAATCAAGCCTGTCAGCGCAGCCTGACACAACCCACTCTTCGGGGCGGGATCCTCTCAGGAATTTCCTGCGAGCGATGCGGGGATTCACCGGATGGCACGGCTCACCCCCTGCATGCTGCAATCGCTCTTAAGAAGGCAGCCTTGACAGGGCCAAACTCGATGCTGTCCTTGCCGAAATCACGTGACGGTCGAGGTCGACGGCCGGCCGCGCCGCGGCGCCTGCCGTCGCGAGAGCATACGTCGTCGCCAGGCGTGCCCGGCGGGGGCGCGTGAATTGATCCTCAAACGCTGTGCGTGGCACTGGCTCCATCGATTGGCCTTCACGGGCGTCGCGAAATGGCGGCCGCTCTGGCCCCCTCGGCTTTCGGACGGCATGTGCCCTTGGTGCGCTCGGCAGGCCCTGAAGGAGCTCGATCTCCAGGGACGCCGGACGGCGTGAAGGTTCCGGGCTCGTCGTGGCCGGCCGCCGACATACCCGCTGAGGACCGCCACGCGCTTCAGACTACCGGCGTCGAAGTCGCCGATTACACCGGTGTCTCGGCGACGCGTCGAGGTTCGCCGTTGCAGGGAGCCGAGCGCTAGATGCCCCCCTTTGATCATTCCTCGGCCGACGGGCCGGCGCCCGCTCCAGGGTCGGGAGGGGCCAATCCGATGGTTGAACGCCGTCACTCTCCGCGGTACCCGGCGGCGTGGCCGGTTCGCTTGTGGCTGACCGAGCAACGCTTCCTGTTCGGCCGCGCCGTGGACGTCAGCCTCCACGGCATGTGCCTCGTGTGGTCGAGCCTTGCGCCGGCAGATACGGTCGATCTCGGCGAGACGTACCGTGTGGAGGTGAAGCCTGACCCGCGCACTAACGTACGCTGCGTCGCGGTAATCCGTCATCGGCGCGGCGAGGCCATCGGTGTCGAGACGCTGCAAGAGCTCCCGGTTGACCGCCTGTCAGGACACGCGTCGTCGACGAGCGCATGACTCAGACCTGCCGCCCCCTTTGGACTGGACTACTCCCCCCTTGGATTGCGAGAGACTCGCACCTCCGCGCCTGGACGCCCCCGTCGCGCTCCGGGCCGAAGCCTAATAAAGGATCGGCCACCTGGCTTCCCGCACCACCCCCGCGGTGCTGATCCCGCAGGCCCGGTCCGTGATTCCGCGACGGCAGAGTGAGGGCTGCCTATGCTGAATGACCGCCCCTGGACACTCTCGGTACCGCTGATCCTAGTCACGCTCGCCGCACTCGGCGCGGCGACACCCGGATCAGCGCAGGTTCGAGCCGGCGTGGTGGCCGCGCTTGAGGGAACCGTAACGGCGACGCGGGCGAGCCTCCCGCTGCCGGTCTCGCTTGCGCGCAGAGACGCCGTGTTTCTCCGCGACCGTATCGCCACGCGCGAGCGATCCTTCGCCCAACTTCTGCTCGGCGGCAAGGCACTTGTCACCGTCCGCGAATGGACTACCCTCACCGTCAACGAGGTTCCATCGACCGCGACCGTCGAACTCGGACTCGGACGTCTGGCGATCGCCGTCGCGAAGGACAAGATGCGGTCCGGCGACTCGGTCGAGATCAAGACGCCGAACTGCGTGGTGGGGATTCGGGGCACGGTCGTCGTCGCCGAGGTCGCGAAGACCGCGGCGAGGGGCGCCACCGACTCCTTCACGACGACGATCACGGTCCTCCGGGGCATTGTCGCGGTGACGCAGCTTGATCCCCAAACTGGTCGGCCGCTCGGCGCTCCGATCACCGTCGGGCCCCTTGGACGCGTCGAGCTGAGCGGAACAGCCCCGCTCCGCTCGCAGACGATCACGCCGCAGGCTGCGCGGGAGCTAGCCGGCGACTTCAGCGTCGGGAAGAAGGACTGGCCCACCGTCGCTTCCCCGACCATGGTCCAAGATCACATCGATGAAGCTTTGCAACAGGCGGCCGCGCTCGCTCCGAGTACCGGTTCGGCTCGCGTTCTCCCAGGTTCCACGCTGACTTCATCGCCGCCGACGGCGGTGCCGCTCGGCTCGGCTCCGACGGCGGCCGCATCCCTGCCCATCAGCCCGATCGAGCCCACGCCGGGACTTCCGCCGTCATCACCGCTGGCGCTCCCGGTGGGGCCGACGACGGTGCCGGTGGTGCCGCCAATCTCAGCGCTGCCCCCCCCGTCGGCGATCCCGCCGAATCTGCCCCCGCCGCCAGTGCTGAGGCCCCCCTTGAAGTAGATCGCGCCCGCTCCCGTTCTCAGAGGCGTGGGTCGGCCCCCAGTGCCAGGGCAACGAGAGATTTTTCGCAGAGTGGCATCGTCGCCGTTGAGGCGCGACCGCCTCGCATCCGCCCGCCGATGGATGGGGGCGACGCTTTGCCGGAGGCCGGCAAGGGCCAACCGTCACGGTCGAACATGGACGGGCTGACTCGGGCCAGACCCACGAGCGCTATCGCAAATCCGCCCCCGGGGCGTACCATAGAAGTCTAGACGTGGCTCTGCCAACGGGGCCGCGCAAGGAGGCGTTCATGGCCAAACAGCTCAAGTGTGGCGATCTGATGCCCGGGTGCAACTTCGTCGCAGAGGGCAAGGACGTAAGCGAGGTCATGGCAAAGGCCGCGGCACACGCCAAGAAGGACCACGGGATGGCCTCGATCCCGCCGGAGGTCGCGAAGAAGGCGCAGGCCGCCATCCGGGAGAAGTAGCCCAGGACCGGCGACGTCGGGTCAGCGCCGCTCCCGCTCGCTGCCCGACCCGCGGGGCCGCTCGCCCTGGCGGCGACGCTGCTCCGGCGACCTGTTGCGCCAGCGCTCTCTTAGTTGCTGGCGCTGTTCCGGCGACATTTGCTGCCAGCGCTGGCGGAGCTGGGTCCGCTCGTCCGGGCTCAGCCGCCGCCACCGCTCGTAATTCTGCGTGATGCGCTGCCGCTCCGCGGGCGGCAAGGACTGGAAGCGCTCGAATCGCTCGAGGATCCGCTGTCGCCGCTCGGGCGGCATACGCTGGAGCCGCTCGTATCCCTTTTGAAGCTCCCGCCTTCGGGCGTCCGGCAACTCATTCCACCGCTTCAGCTCGTCGAGAACCCGCGCCTTCTCCTGGGGTGGCAGCTGCCGGAAGCGCTGGAAGTTCTCGCGCACACTCTGACGGTCCGCAGGGGACATCGCCTTCCACTGCCGGTAGTTTTCGAGCGCACGCTGCCGCTCCTCGGGCGAGAGCTGTTTCCAGCGCTCGAGATTCCGCTCGACCACCGCGCGCTCGTCGGGACTCAAGCGCTCGAGCCCGCCGGCTGGCGGTTCCTGGCTCCAGGCGGCCTCGAGGGCGCCCGTCAGGAGGAGCGCGACAGTGGCCAGGAAGGCGATGAAGACGGCGAGGAGAAGTCCGGCGAGCCACCGCGCGCTCATCGCGGCTCCGCCGCCCCACTTGCCGGGACCGTCGGGACCGGGGACTCGAGCAGACGCAGACTCTCCAGCAAGCGAAGCCGCTCGAGCAGCGGCATCTGTCTCAGCAGATCGCGCTCGGTGGCGAGATCGGCATCCTTCAGGAGATCCAGGTCCAGCAGCATCTCCGCGTCCGGCGGCGTATTCGCGGGCGGTGACGGCGAGCCCGCCGCGGCGGGCCGGAGGGAAGTGATCGCGGCGACGCCCAGCGCGGTCAGCGCGAGCCACGACCGATTCCGCACCGGTCAGCTTTCGCTCGTCGTCGACAGCCCGTCGAGATGCTGGATCACGTCGAGATCCTCGAAGAGGTCCAGCCGTTCCAGGACGTCGTACCGCTCGAGCAGCCCGAGCCGCCGGCCAAGCATGATCTCCTCGAACGCGACCGCCTCGGGCTTGACCGGGACCCGGTGACGCCCGCCCTGGACCGCGACCATCACGAGCACACCGACCAGTGCCGCGGCGAGGGCCGTCGGCACCGGACGGAGCCACCACCGCCAAGCCTTTGTCCGACGCCGTGTGCGCCGCTCAATCCGCTCCCGAACCTCCGCCCGGTAGCGGCCCCAGTGCACCGCGGGGGCCAGGGGGGCCGACCTCGCCAGGTCGTCCAAGAGCACTCGGTAGCCCTCGGCCGCGGCGCGGCATCGGGCACACGCCGCGAGGTGGCGGTCGACCCGCTCCTGGTCAGCCGCGGCCAACTCGCCCCGTAGGTACGGAATGAGGTCGTGCTCGGGATGTCGTCCTTCCATTTCCGATCACCCGCACGGGGCGGCGCGGGCCGTCCCCGCGCGCCAGCCGAGGTCCCTCGAAATCCTAGTGCCGATCCCGGACGTCCTGACGACGATCGCGGCGGTCCTGCCGGAGGTCGCGGCGGTCAGCGCGCCGCCCCCGCTGGTCCTGGCGGAGATCCTTGCGGTCGCGTCTGAGGTCCGCCCGCGCCCCCTGGGCCGCCTGCGTGTCGCCGTTCTTGATGTCTTGCTTGATTTCCTGCCGGTCTCTGGCGACGTCGCGCCGGTCAGCTCGGATATCCCGGGTATCACTCCGGATGTCGCGCCGATCCTGCCGGATCTCCCGCGTGTCCTGCTTGACATCCTGTGCGCCCGCGGCGGTCGCCCCCAGGGCCACCGCCAGCGCGCCAGCCGCCAGCATCGTGATCAATCGCCTCATCATGCCCTCCTTCGGTGAAACGGGCTTCTTGACCGGTCTGACGGAGGGGGCGAGTCGATCGTTTACAGGACCTGGGGCAGGGAGCGGGAACGGCGGCCGGCGGCTAGGGCCGCCCCAAAAGTCAATGAACTCGGTCGGTTCGGATCTCGTCCAGGCTCACTCGCCGTCCCAAGCGGGACGAGAGGGCCGCAGCCTCGACGACCTCGAGGGCGCGCACGCCTGCCCCGGCGTCGACGGGCGGCTGGACCCTCTCGGCCACGCAGTGAAGGAACGCCGCGAGCTCGCGGCGCAGTGGCTCGTCTCCCGAGACCTTCAGCTCCTCGACGCCGGTCTCCACCGCCTCCCACGCGTCGCCGTGCCGGCGATGCTCTCCCGCGTACGCCGTCACGGTGGACTGGCCGAAGTCCGCCACGAGACTGCCCCGCTCCCCGACGATGAGGCACTCGCGGTGCGTCCCCGGAACGAAGTACCCAGCCTCGACGACGACGGGGGTCTGGCCGTACTCCACCGTCGTGAACGACAGGTCATCCATCTCGCGGCCGAGGTAGTCGCGGACGAGCCCGGTGACCGACGTCGCATCCCGGCCCAGCAGGAACGCGAACAAGTCGAAGTAGTGGATCGCGTCGGTCTGGGTGACGCCCACGTCCGTCCGTGGTCGCTTGAACCCCGCGAACCGCCCGGTCGCATACCGCACGGCGCCGATCCGGTCGCTCGCGAGGGCTGCGCGGAGGCACTCCGTCACGGGATGGAACCGGAAGATGTGGCCGACCTGAACCAGGCGCTGCGCGGCCCGCGCCCGCTCGACGAGCGCCCACCCCTCGCTCACGGTGCGGGTCACGGGCTTTTCGATGAAGCAGTCCCGTCCCGCTTCCAGACACTCGGTGGCCAGCGTCAGGTGGCTGTCGGCCGGGGTGACGAGGTCGACGGCGTCCACCTCAGCGAGGGCCGCGCGGTAGTCGGAGACGGTGCGCGCGGGCGACACCCCCTGCTTCACCGCCCAGCCCAGCCGCTCGCGCGAGACGTCGGCCACCCAGACGTCGGCCCCCAGATCGCGGAGGACGCGGAGGTGCTTTTCGCCCCAGCGCCCGAGGCCGATCAGCAGGACGCGCACGGGCCGCCTAGACCCGCGTCGGGTCGCCACCGAGGTCTTCGGCGATGTCGTAGCGGAGCACCCGGTCCTTCATCCACCGGATCACGAGGAGATCCTTGAATGCCGCGACCGCGCGATTGCCGATCCCGTACTTGGACTGGCCGAACCGCCGGGGACGGTGGTTGACGGGGACTTCGAGGACTCGGTACCCGTGCATCCGGAGGAGCGTCGGGACGAAGCGGTGAAAACCCCGGTAGAGCACGAGGCTCCGCAGGCATTCGCGCCGAAACGCCCGGTACGTGCAGCCGCTGTCCTGGACGCTCTCGTCGCTCACCCAGTTCCGGATGGCGTTGGCAACCCGCGACGAGGCGCGCCGGATGAACGGGTCGTCTCGCTGGACCCGCCACCCGGTCACGCCGTCCCACTGGTCAAGGTGGGCGAGCAGCATCGGCAGGTCGTGGGGGTCGTTCTGCAGGTCGGCGTCCATCGTGACGAGCCACCGCCCGCGCGCGCTCTTCAAGCCCGCGTCGGTGGCCGCCGTCTCGCCGGAGTTGACCTTGAGGCGGATCAGCCGCACCCGTGGGTCGGCGTCCCGAAAGCCGCGGACGATCTCGGCGCTCCGATCGCGGCTGCCGTCGTCGACGAAGAGCACCTCGAACTGGAGCCCGAGCGGCTCGAGCACGCGCCGGAGCTCGGGCCACAGGAGCGGCAGGTTCTCCTCCTCGTTGTAGACCGGGATGACGACCGAGAGGTCAAGCATCGACCGGTCCGCTCTCCGTCCGCGGGCGGGTCCCCCGCCACTCGGGCACGCCCGGAAGCGGCACGCCGAGCCGGTCGAGCGCACGCGTGAGCGTGTGCGCGATGACGTCCTCGAGGTCCTTGGGGCGGTGGTAGAAGGCCGGCACCGGCGGCATCAGGACGGCGCCCATCTCGACGAGCGCGAGCAGGCAGCGAAGGTGTCCCGCGTGGAGCGGCGTCTCGCGGACCAGCATGACGAGGGGCCGGCCCTCCTTCAGCGTGACGTCGGCCGCGCGGGCGATCAGGCTGTCGGAGCGACAGTAGGCCACGGCCGAGGCGGTCTTGATGCTGCAGGGCGCGATCACCATCCCGGCCGTGCGAAAGGTCCCCGAGGCGAGCGAGGCGCCGATGTCCCGGTTGTCGTGGACATGATGCGCGAGCGCTTCCACGTCCCGGAGCGCGTAGTCCGTCTCCTCGAGGATCGTCCGCTTGCCGGGAGCCGACACGACCAGGTGGGTTTCGACCTCCGGCAGCCCGCGCAGGCGCTCGAGCAACCGGATACCGTAGATCACGCCGGTCGCGCCGGTGATCGCCACGACCAGCCGCTTCACAGCCGGAACCGGCGGCGGAGAACTTCCTCGCGCGTCTTCTGGTACATCACTTCCCACTCGCGGCTGCCCTCCGGTGCCGGGCGCGCGTAGGAGGAGAGCGTGCGGCGTACCTCGGTGTCGATCGTCTCCTCGAGCTTGGCCTCGTCGGAGAGCGCCCGCATGACCTCGGTCCGAAGCTCGTCGGGAGCCTTGACCGTCACGGCGTCCGATCCACCGAGCTCCTTGACGATCATGTCCGCTAGGTAGAAGATCCGTTCGCGGCTCATCCGCATCACAGGATGAACCCTCGGTCCCGCGCGAGCTTCTCGCGGACCTTGCCGAGGAGTTGGCGGTAGTCCGCCGCCGATCCCCGGATTTCCTTGGCGTGGTCGAGCAGGAGCTTGCGGGCGTCGGCGTCCAGCCGCTCCTCGGCTTGCAGATTCTCCAAGATGACTCGGCGCACGGCCGCGCGCGCGGCCGGCTCGTCCTTGACGTCGACCTGCTTCTTCTGGACGAGCCGCTTGAGCACGGCCCCGGCGATGCGGTCCGCGATCTCGTCACGTCGAGGCATACGCCGTTCAGACTATACGGGGCCGACGCAACGTGTCAAGGAACGGCGCGCGGAATGTTCTCGTGCAGTGAACACGTCGCCTCATAACTGGTCCGTGGACATGTCATGGCGTCTGCGCTGCCCGCGGGCGGACTGGCCCTCAGCGCTCGCGGGTGGCCAGCGAGCCCCGCCGGCACGTCACGCGGACGGCCGAGCGGCCAGGAACACCTCGACGAGCCGCGGATCAAGTGTGCGGCCGGCCTCGCGCTGAAGCTCCTTCACGGCCGCCTCGACCGGCAGGGCCACTCGATCGGAACCGTCGGAGGTCAGCGCGTCGAAGACGTCGGCGACCGCGACGATGCGCGCGCCGACGGGAATCCGGTTCCCACTGAGCCCGTCGGGGTACCCGCTCCCGTCCCAGCGCTCGTGATGATGCCGAATGATCTCGGCTCCCTCCGCGAAGAAGTCGAAGGGCGCGACGATCCGGGCGCCAATCTCCGGATGGCCGCGCCTGGCCTGCCGCTCGTCGGCCGACAGCGCCCCCGTCTTCCGGACGAGGACCTCCGGCACGCCAATCTTGCCGATGTCGTGGAGTCGGCCCGCCTGACCGACGAGGTCAGCTTGGTCCACGCTCCACCCGAGCGCCAGCGCCGTCTGGCGCGCCCAGGCGCCGACCCGTCCGGAATGCCCACGCGTGTACCGGTCCCGTGCCTCAAGGGCGTCGGCCAGGCCTTCGAGCCCGAGAAGGCTCGCGCGCTGAAGACGCGTGTAGAGGTGGCGGACCTCGCGCGCGTGAAAGAGCGACCGCTGGTAGGACGCCTGGAGACGCCGGTACTTGGCGGCGAGATCCGCGAAGCGCTCTACCGGGGAGGCCATCCGTCCTGTCCGGGGAAGGCCGGTTCGAGCCGAGCGAGGAGCGGGATCGGCCGGGCGGCGGTGAGGCGCTGCCCCGCGGGCTCCGGGCCGCGGGCGCGGCGGACATGCAGCCGAAGCGCGGCGAGCACGAGACGCCTGAGCATCGCCACTGCGTACGGCAATCTCTGTGCCAGCGGCGCGCATCGATTTCACGGGAAGATGCCGCGTCGTCCGTGGCGTGACTGCAACGATTCCCGTGCGGTCCTGCCCGGAAAACTGGGCAGTCGGGTTCGGAGACTCGCGGTCGCTAGCCGCCGGCCCGCGCGGCGACCTGGAGCCGCGCCACCGCCCGCGCGAGGGCGGCGGCCGCGCGGGCAAAGTCGATGTCCCCCTGGACGCGACCGGCGAGGCGCTGCTCGGCGCGCTGGCGGGCCCGCTCGGCGCGCGCCCGATCGATCTCCTCCGGGCGCTCGGCCGTGTCGGCGAGGATGATCACCCTGTCATTGCGCACCTCGGCGAACCCCCCGCTCACGGCCACGGGCCGCTGGTGCCCCCGTTCGCTGTAGGTGAGCTCGCCGCTTCCGAGCGTGGTCAGAAACGCCGCGTGGCCCGGCAGGACGCCGAAGTAGCCTTCGACCCCGGGCACCACGACCTCGTCGGCTTCGGCCGACACGACGAGGCGCGTCGGCGTGGCCAGCTCCAGCTCGAGCGCCATCGGGCTAGCCGAGCTCGCGCAGCTTCTTGGCCTTCTCGATCACCTCGTCGATCGCGCCGACCATGTAGAAGGCCTGCTCGGGCAGCTCGTCGTGCTTGCCTTCGACGACCTCGCGGAAGCTCCGGATCGTGTCGGCGAGCTTCACGTAGCGGCCCGGCTGACCCGTGAACGTCTCGGCGACGAAGAACGGCTGCGACAGGAAGCGCTGGATCTTCCGCGCGCGCGCGACGATCAGCTTGTCGTCGTCGCTGAGCTCCTCCATGCCGAGGATCGCGATGATATCCTGCAGGTCCTTGTAGCGCTGCAGGATCGACTGCACGGCGCGGGCCGTCCCGTAGTGCTCGGCGCCCAGGATGTTCGGGTCGAGGATGCGTGACGTCGAGGCCAGCGGATCGACGGCCGGATAGATCCCGAGCTCGGCGATCTGGCGCGAGAGGACGGTCGTCGCGTCGAGGTGCGCGAATGCCGTGGCCGGCGCGGGATCGGTGAGGTCATCGGCCGGCACGTAGATCGCCTGCACGGAGGTGATCGACCCCTTGACGGTCGAGGTGATGCGCTCTTGGAGCTGGCCCATCTCGGTGCCGAGCGTGGGCTGGTAGCCCACGGCCGACGGCATCCGCCCGAGCAGCGCCGAGACCTCGGAGCCCGCCTGCGTGAACCGGAAGATGTTGTCGATGAAGAGCAGCACGTCCTGGCCTTCCTCGTCGCGGAAGTATTCGGCCGCGGTCAGCCCGGTCAGCCCCACGCGCAGGCGCGAGCCGGGGGGCTCGGTCATCTGGCCGAAGATCAGCGCGGTCTTGTCGATGACCCCGGACTCTTTCATCTCGTGGTAGAGGTCGTTGCCCTCCCGGGTGCGCTCGCCGACCCCGGCGAAGACCGAGATGCCGCCGTGCTGCTTCGCGATGTTGTTGATCAGCTCCAGGATGATGACGGTCTTGCCGACGCCCGCCCCGCCGAAGAGGCCGGTCTTGCCGCCCTTCGTGTAGGGCTCGAGGAGGTCGACCACCTTGACGCCCGTCTCGAACATCTCGACCTTGGTGGACTGCTCGAGAAACGGCGGCGCGGGCCGATGGATCGGGTAGTACTTCCGCGCCTCGATCGCCGGCCCCTTGTCGACGGGCTCGCCGATGATGTTGAGAATCCGGCCGAGCGTCTCCTTGCCGACCGGGATCGAGATCGGGCCGCCCGTGTCGGTCACCGGCATGCCGCGCACCAGGCCGTCCGTCGCCGCCATCGCCACTGTCCGCACGCGGCTCTCGCCGAGGTGCTGCGCGACCTCGAGGACCAGGCGTTGGGAATAGGAGAAGATGTCCTTGTTCTCGACCCCCTCCACGTCGAGCGCGTTGTAGATCGCCGGCAGGTGCCCGGGCTCGAATTCGACGTCGACGACCGGACCGATGACCTGAACGATCTTGCCCCGGCTCATGCTCCCCCTCTCAGGCCTCCGCTCCCTGCGTGAGAGCCTCGGCGCCCCCGACGATGTCCAGGAGCTCCTTGGTGATCTTCTCCTGCCGTGCCTTGTTGAACTGAACGGTCAGGATCTCGATCATCTCCTTCGCGTTCTTGGTCGCCGCTTCCATCGCGGTCATCCGCGCCCCGTACTCGCCCGCCAGCGACTCCATGAGCGCCCGAAAGACCTGGGTCCGGACGTGACGCGGGAGGAGCTCGCCCAGAATCGCCTCCGGGCCCGGCTCGTACAGGTAGTCGATGACCGCGCCCGGGCCGCCCGCCGGTGCGCCCTCGCTGCCCGGGGCGATCGGGAGCAGCTGCTGCCGGACCGGACGTTGCACGGCGACAGAGCGGAACTCGTTATAGATCAGGTACACCTCGTCGACCTCGCCGGCGAGATACCGCGCCATGAGCAGGTCGGCCAGCTCGCAGGCGTGCGAATACGCGAGCCGCTCCCAGAAGCCGACCATCTCCCTCGTGATCGTCCACTGCCGGCGGTGGTAGAAATCGCGCGCCTTCCGACCCACCAGGACCAGCGTGACGTCGGGCGCGCGCGACTCACGGATGAACTCGAGCGAGCGGCGGATGATGTTCGAGTTGAAGGCCCCCGCGAGCCCCTTGTCGGCCGCGATCACGACGAGCAGCCGGCGCGGCCCCGACCGCCGCGCGAGCAGCGGGTGCGCCTCCGGCCCCGCGCTCGCCGCGAGGTGGCCGAGGAGCTCGGTCATCTTGCTCGCGTACGGCCGCGCCGCCAGGACCCGCTCTTGCGCCCGGCGCAGCTTCGCCGCCGCCACGAGCTTCATCGCCCGCGTGATCTTCTGGGTCGACTGGACGGAGCGGATGCGGCGCTGGATGTCCCGGAGGGTCGCCATCGATGATCCCTAGCCCGCCTTGATGCCCTTGGCCGTGGCGAACTCCGCCTTGGCGTCGGTGATCGCCTTGGTCAGCGTCTCCCGGAACGCGTCCGCGAGCTCCTTCTTCTCACGGATCTCGGCGAGAACCTGAGGCTGCCGCCGCTCGAGCCACGGGTAGAGGAATTCCTCGAACGCCCGGACGCCGTCCGCGGGGAGGTCGTCGAGGAGCCCCTGGGTGCCGGCGAAGAGAATCACCACCTGTTTTTCGACGACGAGCGGGGCGTACTGGCCCTGCTTCAGCACCTCGACCATCCGCTGGCCACGCGCGAGCTGCTGCTGGGTCGCCCGGTCCAGGTCGGAGCCGAACTGGGCGAACGCCGCGAGCTCGCGATACTGGGCGAGGTCGAGACGCAGCTTGCCCGCGACCTGCCGCATCGCGCGGACCTGGGCCGCGCCGCCGACGCGCGACACCGACAGCCCGACGTTGACCGCGGGCCGGATGCCGCCGTAGAAGAGGTCCGCCTCGAGGTAGATCTGGCCGTCGGTGATCGAGATGACGTTGGTCGGGATGTAGGCCGAGACGTCGCCCAGCTGGGTCTCGATGATCGGCAGCGCGGTGAGCGAGCCGCCGCCCAGCCGGTCGTTGAGCTTCGCCGCCCGCTCGAGTAGCCGGGAATGCAGGTAGAAGACGTCGCCGGGATACGCCTCCCGCCCCGGGGGGCGGCGGAGCAGGAGCGAGAGCTGCCGGTACGCCGTCGCGTGCTTGGACAGGTCGTCATAGATGCAGAGGGCGTGGCGGCCGCTGTCCCGGAAGAACTCCCCCATCGTGCAGCCGGCGTAGGGGGCGATGTACTGGAGCGGCGCGGATTCCGACGCGGAGGCGACGACCACGGTCGAGTACGCCATGGCCCCCGCGTCCTCGAGGACCTTGACGACCTGGGCCACCGTCGACCGCTTCTGGCCGATCGCGACGTAGAAGCAGAAGACCCCCTGCCCCTTCTGGTTGATGATCGCGTCGACACCGATGGCGGTCTTCCCGGTCCCCCGGTCACCGATGATCAGCTCGCGCTGGCCGCGGCCGATCGGGATCATCGCGTCGATCGCCTTGAGCCCGGTCTGGAGCGGCTCCTTCACCGACCGGCGGTCGACCACGCCCGGCGCGTAGCGCTCGATGGGACGGGACTCCCGGGATTGGATCGGGCCTTTGCCGTCGATCGGCACCCCGAGGGCGTTGACGACCCGCCCCACCAGCGCGTCGCCCACGGGGACCTGGGCGATCCGGTTCGTGCGCTTGACGGCGTCGCCCTCCTTGATGCGCGTGTCGTCGCCCAGGAGCACCACGCCGACGTTGTCCTCCTCGAGGTTCAGGACCATGCCGACGACGCCGCCCGGGAAATCCAGCAGCTCGCCGGCCATGGCCTTCTCGAGACCGTAGACCCGCGCGATGCCGTCGCCGACCTCGACCACCCGGCCGACCTCCTGCAGATCGACCTCGGCCTCGTAGCCCGCGAGCTGGCGCTTGATGACTTCGCTGATCTCCGCCGCCTTGATCATCGTCGCCCTTTCGAGAGTCGACCCCTACCCCGTCGCTAGACGCTCGCGAACCCGCGCGAGCTGACCATCCAGACTGCCGTCGAGCACCATGCTGCCGACCTCGGCGACGAACCCCCCGAGCAGGCTCCGGTCCACGAGCTCGTCGAGCACGACCGGCCCGTCCCTGAGCGCCCGCCCGAGACCCGCCGCGAGCGCGGCGCGGTCCGCCGGCGTCAGCGCCACCGCGGTGCGGACACGCGCCCGCGCCCGGCCGAGGGCCGCGTCGACCAGCGCCCCGTAGGCCGCCAGGACCTCCCGCAGGTGGTCCGTTCGCCCGCGCGTCGCCAGCAGCGCGGCGAAGTCCCGCACGAGCTTCGAGACCGCGAGCTGCGCCACGACGGCCGCGACGAGCTGCCGCCGCGCCGGGGCCGCGCTCCACGGCCGCGACAGGACCGCGCCGAGGCCCGGGTTCGCCTCGAACGCCTCGACCACGACCCCGAGCTCCTGGCCAACCGGCTCCGGGCGCCCCTGCTCCTCGGCCAGCGCAAAGAGCGCCTTCGCGTAGCGCTTGGCGGTCGCCTCGCGGCCTCTCACGAGGGGCGCCCCTCGAGCGCGCGCACGGCCTCCGCGACGATCCGCCGGTGGTCCTCGTCCCGCAGGCTCTTCCGGATCAGCTTCTCGGCGACGGCGGTCGCGAGATCGCCCACCTCACGCCGCAGCTCGTCACGCGCCCGTCGGACGTCGGCCTCGAGCTGGACCCGCGCGCCCTCGACGAGGCGGTGGGCCTCGGCGCGCGCGGCCTCGACGAGCTTGCGCTGCTCGTCGGCGGCCTCCTTCCGCGCCGCCTCCCGGATGGCTTGCGCCTCGGCATAGGCCTGGCGCAGCTTCGCCATGTTCTCCTCCAGCTCTCGCCGGGCCTCGGCGCGCGCGCGCTCGGCCTCGTCGAGCGACTTCTTGATGGCGGCCGTCCGCTCCTCCATCTTCGCGACGAGCGGTCGGTAGAGAAGCTTCCAGAGGATGAGCAGGAGAACGAGGAAATTGACCACCTGGACGACCAGCGACACGTCGAGGCTGATGATCCCGCCGCCGCCCTCGCCCGCGGTCTCCGCGGCGAGCGCGCCCGCGGGCAGCCCGAGCAGCGTGACGGCCGCGAGCGCGATGCGCCCCCACCGCCCGCGAACGCGTTCACGCATGCCGAGGTCTCCTGCGCAGGACTCAGCCCAGTAGGTTTGTGAAAACTATCACGCGACGGCGAGGGCTGTCAAGCGCCCGGGCCGTCACCGGCCTTCAGCCCGGCCGGGCCGCGCTGGATGACGCCGCCGCCGATGACGCAGTCTCCGTCGTAGAAGACCACGGACTGCCCCGGCGTCACCGCGCGCTGAGGCTGGTCGAAGACGACCTCGACGCGGGCGGGCTCGAGGGCACGGATCGTGGCCAGCGCGGCCGCGTGGTTGTGGCGGATCTTGGCCGCGACGCGCCGAGGCTCCCGCGGCGGATCGCAGGCGATAAAGTTGGCCTGGTCGGCGGTGAGCCGCTCCTGCTCGAGCGCGCCCGCCGCCCCGACGAGGACGGCGTTCCGCGCGGGGTCAAGATCGACGACGTAGAGCGGGCGGCTCGTCGCGAGACCGAGCCCCTTCCGCTGGCCGATCGTGTAGTTCGGCAGACCCCCGTGTGTCCCGATCGTCGCTCCCGTCTCGGCATCGACGATGGCGCCGGGCAGGAACATCGCCGGATCCCGCCGGCGCAGGAAGCCACGATAGTCGTCGTCCGGCACGAAGCAAATCTCCTGGCTCTCCGGCTTCTCGGCCGTCACGAGCCCGAGCCGCCGCGCCGCGCCGCGAACCTCGGCCTTCGTCAGGTGACCGACCGGGAACCGCGCGGCCGCGAGCTGGCCCTGCGTGAGGGGCCAGAGGAAGTCTGACTGATCCTTGGCGGGATCGGCGCCCCGCCATAACTGGTGCCGCCCCGACCGCCCATCGTGCGTGATCCGCGCGTAATGTCCCGTCGCCACGGCGACCGCGTCCCAGGCGCGCGCCCGATGGAGCAGCGAGCCAAACTTGATGTCGCGGTTGCAGCCGACGCAGGGCACCGGCGTCCGGCCCGCGCGATACTCGTCGACGAAGCCCGCGATGACCGCGCGGTCGAACTCACGCTCGGTGTTCAGAAGATAGTGGGGGATGCCGAGGCGGCGGGCCACCTGACGGGCGTCGTCGACGCTCTCGGGCGAGCAGCAGCTCCCAAAGCGCCGGGTCGGATCCGCGTCCGCCGTCCAGGGCCACACGCGGAGCGTGACGCCGACCACGTCGTGACCCTGCTCGACGAGCAGCGCGGCCGCGACCGACGAATCCACACCGCCGCTCATCCCGACGACGATTCGTTCCCGAGCCATCGCTCACCGTCTCTTCGTGATCATCCCGACCAGCCGGTCCAGCTCGTCGGTCGACGCGTACGCGATCTCGATCCGTCCCCGCCGGTCGCTGCCGACCAGGCGCACCCGTGTCATCAGGCTCTGCCGGAGCGCGTCCTCGAGCGCCGTCAGCTCCGCCGACCGACGGCGGGGCGCGCGGCTGGCCGCGCGCTTCTGCACACCCTCCTCCGTCGCCCGCACCGACCACGAGTGGGCGAGGATCTCCTCCCTGAGCTTCAGCTGATCGGCCGGGGACGTCAAGGAGAGCAGGGCGCGCGCGTGCCCCATCGTCAGCCGACCCGCGCGCAGGTCGCGCTGGACCGGCTCGGGAAGCTTCAGGAGGCGCAGACAGTTGGCGATCGAGCTGCGGTCGCGGCCGACCCGCTGCGCCAGCTCCTCCTGCGTCCACTCGAACTCCGCCAGCAGCTTCTGGTAGGCCTCGGCCTCGTCCATCGGGTTCAGGTCCTCGCGGAGCAGGTTCTCGATGAGGGCGAGCTCCAGGCTCTCACCGTCGGTCGCCTCCCGAAGGAGGGCAGGGATCCGTTCGAGCCCGGCGAGCTTCGCGGCCCTCCACCGTCGCTCGCCGGCGATGAGCTGATAGCCTTGGCCCTGGCGACGGACGACGACCGGCTGAATCAGCCCGGAGGTCCGTATCGAGGCGGTAAGCTCTGACAACCCATTGGAATCAAATGATTTTCTCGGTTGGTGCGGGTTGGGCGAGATCGCGTCGATCGGCACCTCGAGGAGCGCCTCTCCCTCGGCCGGCGTCGACGACAGCAGAGCGCCCAGGCCGCGACCCAGCCCGCGCCTATTCATGGCTCAGCACCTCCCGTGTCAGTTCCAGGTAGGCCAAGGCGCCGCTCGACCGGAGGTCGTAGAGGACGATCGGCTTGCCGTGACTCGGCGCCTCCGTCAGCCGGACGTTTCTCGGAATGATCGTCTCGAAGATCTGGCCCTCGAAGAAGCGGTGGACCTCCTCCTTCACCTGACCGGCCAGGCTCGTCCGGCCGTCGAACATGGTCAGGAGGATCCCCTCGATCTCGAGGCCCGGGTTGAGTCGCTCCCGGACGAGCCTGATCGTCTTGACGAGGTGCGCCAGCCCCTCGAGCGCGTAGAATTCGCACTGGAGCGGAATCAGCACCGAGTCCGCGGCGGTCAGGGCGTTGACGGTGAGTAACCCGAGCGAGGGCGGGCAATCGATGATCAGGTATTCAAAGCTCTTCCGGCAGGGGTCGATCGCCTCGCGGAGCCGCGTTTCTCGCGAAGCCATGCCGACAAGCTCCACTTCTGCCCCGACCAGATCGATATCGGCCGGAACGATGGAAAGGGTGGGGAGTGCGGTGGGCTGGAGGGCCCGATCGACCCTGTCCCGCTGCAGGAGGACCGGGTAGATCGTCGGGTACAGGCCCTCCTTCCGTACCCCGAGCCCCGTGGTCGCATTTCCCTGGGGATCCAGGTCGACGAGGAGGGTTGATCGCTCGGCGCACGCCAAGCCCGCAGCCAGGTTGACCGCCGTCGTCGTCTTGCCGACGCCGCCCTTCTGGTTGACGACCGTGATCACCCGGCCGGACCGGCGTGTTCCACGTGAAACGTCATCCTTGGGTCGTTCCACGTGAAACATACTCCTCCGCGCCTGCCCGTGAGGTCAAGCTTCTGGAGAATCAAAGACAAAAAATGTCCGTGGCCCGGCCCTGCCAGGGTGACATACGGTCCGCCACTGGCCTGAGACATCGGCCGCCGTCGGGGCCTCCGGGGGGCCCGAGACGATCACTCGGCCTCGGGCGGCGAGAAAGGGGCTAGCAAGTCGGCAGACCCTCTGAAGCTCCCCGGCGCAGCGGCTCACGACGACGTCGAACCCGGCCTCCAGCTCCGGCCTCAGAGCCAGCGCTTCCTCGGCTCGGAGCGGGACGACTTCGGTGTTCTCTAGCCCGAGGGCGCGGACGGCGGCGGCCAGAAACGACGCTCGCCGGCGGCGAGCTTCGAGGAGCGTAAACCTGACCGTTGGCCGAACGACCTTCAACGGGATCCCGGGAATCCCGGCGCCCGAGCCGAGGTCGAGCACCGACCGGGCTCGAGCGGGGAGAAAGCGGACAAACAAGAGCGAATCGAGGATCAGTTCGTCGATGATCCACCCACGATCGGACGAGCCGACGAGCCGGTAGACCCCTTGCCAGGTCCGCAGCAGATCCACGTAGGTGAGGAAGGCGGCACGTTCCGCCGGCAAGAGTTCGCGCTCGAGGATCGCGCGGGCTCCAGCCGCCAGCCTGCTGTCCGGGTCAGCGCCGATCGCCCCGCGGCCCCGGTCTCGAGGAGTCCCCCTGTCCCCGCGTCGCGTCACCGGTCAGGCCGACCCCGGGCCCGCGGGCGGGCCATCCTTCTCTACGAACGGCTGGCCATAGCCGGGCTCGTCGGGGTTGGGCCAAACGCCCGGGCACTCTAGAGCGAAGATGATCAGATCAATCTTCTCAAATAGATACATCTAATCGCTACCAGACTCACACGTAGCGGCCTCGGGATCACAGGTCGGCAGCGCGAGCGGCCGGAGCGCGGATCGGGAAGGGGCCAGCGGGCTATACGCGGGCGACATCCTTGGCTCCGCGCCCGGCGACG
>Ga0209056_10001527_pt1 | contig 25532 bp, 18 predicted proteins | sample GraSoiAngelo_114_FD_185876 | JGI IMG/M metagenome (GOLD analysis project Ga0209056, IMG submission 185876) | Grasslands soil microbial communities from the Angelo Coastal Reserve, California, USA - 14_0903_13_40cm (SPAdes) (version 2) | ecosystem: Environmental > Terrestrial > Soil > Grasslands... | reverse complement strand
GGGGGTTTTGGTAATTTTTTATTACCATTAATGGTAGGTGGACATGATATGGCATTCCCTAGATTAAACAATGTTAGTTTTTGATTATTAATTGCTAGTTTATTGTTATTAGTATTTTCTGCTTGTATAGAAGGTGGAGCCGGTACAGGTTGAACTCTTTATCCTCCGTTAGCGGGTCTACAAAGTCATAGTGGACCTAGTGTAGATTTAGCTATATTTGCTTTACATTTAGCTGGGGTTAGTAGTTTATTGGGTGCTATGAATTTTATAACAACAATAGCTAATATGAGAACACCCGGTATCAGCTTACATAAACTTACTTTATTTGGGTGATCTGTAGTTATAACAGCTATATTGTTATTGTTATCATTGCCTGTATTAGCTGGTGGAATAACTATGGTTCTTACAGATAGAAATTTTAATACATCCTTTTTTGAAACAGCTGGAGGAGGTGATCCTATTTTGTTTCAACATCTATTTTGATTTTTTGGACATCCTGAGGTTTATATATTAATTGTACCAGGTTTTGGTATAATAAGTACAACTATATCAGCTAATTCTAATAAAAATATTTTTGGTTATATTGGAATGGTTTATGCTATGATGTCTATAGGAATATTAGGATTTATAGTTTGAAGTCATCATATGTACACTGTAGGTTTAGATGTAGATACTAGAGCTTATTTTACAGCAGCTACATTAATAATTGCAGTTCCTACAGGAATTAAAATATTCTCATGATTAGCTACATCTTATGGAGGTTCCGTAAAATTAACACCTTCCATGTTATTTGCCTTAGGATTTGTATTTATGTTTACAATTGGAGGGTTAAGTGGTGTTGTTTTAGCTAATGCTTCTCTTGATATAGCTTTTCATGATACTTATTATGTTGTAGCTCACTTTCATTATGTATTAAGTATGGGTGCAGTATTCGCATTATTTAGTGCGTGATATTTCTGAATACCTAAAATACTAGGTTTAGAATATAATATTCGAAAAGCCAAAGCCCAATTTTGAATTTTATTCTTAGGTGTTAATCTTACATTTTTTCCTCAACATTTCTTAGGTTTACAAGGAATGCCTAGAAGAGTTGGAGATTACCCTGACGCTTTTACAGGATGAAATATAATAAGTAGTATAGGATCTATAATAAGCCTTATAGCTGCAGGATTATTTATATATATAGTTTATATTCAATTAATTGAAGGGAAAATATCAACAAGAAATATTTGAAAAACTTCAGAATTTAATACAGATACTTTAAGAGAACTATTAAATAGAAGTTTTTCAAGTCTTGAATGAGGACTAAGTAGTCCACCTAAGCCTCATGCTTTTGTAAGTCTTCCTGTACAAAGTAAAAACATTATTTTTACTTTTTAACTACTTAAATAAAACTTTAATGAAATAAAATTTTTATTTAAAATTCTTATTAGTTCAAGGATAGAACAGAATACTTCTAATATTCAAATTTTAGTTCAAATCTAAAATAAGGATTATTAATATAATAAAAATTATTAATTTTTGTATTCAGATTGAGTATTTTAATAAAATAAAAAATTGTGGACAATTCTATAAATATTCTATTTTTTATTATTAAATACTTTCATAAAATATTATATAAATATACAATGTCATACTCTTTAACAATAATATCTATCATAGAAGTAATTTTATTAATGTTGCCTACTTTATTAGCTGTAGCATATCTTACTGTAGCTGAAAGAAAAACTTTGGCTAGTATGCAGCGAAGATTAGGACCAAATGTTGTAGGTTATTATGGTCTATTGCAAGCTTTTGCTGATGCTTTAAAGCTTATATTAAAAGAATATGTGGCACCCACTCAAGCTAATTTAATATTGTTTTTCTTGGGCCCTATCATTACGTTAGCCTTTACATTATTAGGTTATGCTGTAATACCTTATGGCCCTGGTTTGTCTATAAGTGATATGAATTTAGGTATATTATACTTTTTAGCTGTTTCATCTTTAGCTACATATGGTATATTATTAGCTGGATGAAGTGCTAATAGTAAATATGCTTTTCTAGGTTCTTTAAGAAGTACTGCCCAATTAATTAGTTATGAATTAGTATTAAGTTCTATTATATTATTAGTAGTAATGATTACTAATAATTTAAATATAAATGTAAATATCCAATATCAAAAAGCAATTTGATTTATATTACCTTTATTTCCCATGTTTTTAATTTTTTTTATAGGATCTGTAGCAGAAACAAATAGAGCACCTTTTGATTTAGCTGAAGCCGAATCCGAACTCGTAAGCGGATTTATGACAGAGCATGCTGCAGTTATATTTGTATTTTTCTTTTTGGCTGAATACTCTAGTATATTATTAATGTGTATATTAACTAGTGCTCTATTTATAGGAGGTTATTTATTGTCTTTTGATTTCATATATTATTTTGATTTAGTAAATTTTACATGAGCTTCTATATTTAATGCAGAATGACTTTTTTCTTCTGAATACTATAATATAAGAAATTTTTTAATAGATAATTCGACAAAAGGATTATACTATAGTGTAGTATTAAGTTTAAAAACCTGTATAATGATTTTTCTTTTTATATGAATTAGAGCATCCTTTCCTAGAATACGTTTTGATCAGTTAATGTCATTTTGTTGAACTATTTTATTACCTATAGTCTTTGCTTTTATTCTATTAATACCTTGTATTCTTTATAACTTCAATGCATATGTTATAAATGTAAATTTATTATAAAATGCATTTTTGTAATAAATTTATCATATTAATTTAAACAAATCTTGATTTAAATTAATATTTTAGTCATATAATATTAAATGAATTGTATAATAACTAAAATATTTTATCTTTAACTTTATGATGAGGTATATTTTTATTTTTATAATTAAAACCAAAGGGATATAATTAATAATATTATCCTTTTTAGGGTAATGTTAATATGACCTTTTTTACTTTTACCTTTATTTGGTATTTTCTTAATATCTAATTATACATTCTTTGAAAAGGTAGAGCAAAATACAGTTTATTGTAAATATATAGCTTTAGTAGTATCTTCCTTAAATTTAATTTGATCTATATTCATTTGAATATTATTTGATTTTGGTACAAATCAGTTTCAATTTGTACAAACAGAATATAATGTTCAACTTTATGATGTTTATCTAGGTTTAGATGGAATATCAATATACTTTGTATTGTTAACTACAATAATAATGCCTATAGCTTTATTATCTAACTGAGATTCAATAAATGAGAATATAAAATCTTACTTAATAATAATGTTACTATTAGAAACATTATTATTAGGGGTTTTTTTAGTTCTAGATATATTATTATTTTACATTTTTTTCGAAAGTATATTACCTCCTTTATTTTTATTAATAGGATTATTTGGATCCAGTAATAAAGTAAGAGCAAGTTATTATATTTTTCTATATACATTATGAGGATCCTTATTTTTATTATTATCCATATTGAGCATATGTTCATTAATAGGTACAACAGATTTTAATGCTTTATTTAAAGCAGATTTTGAATATAAAACACAATTATTTTTATTTTGTGGTATTTTTTTAGCATTTGCTGTAAAAACCCCTACAATTTTTTTAAATAATTGGCTTTTAAAGGCTCATGTTGAATCTCCTTTAGGAGGAAGTATTGTGTTAGCCGGTATAGTATTAAAATTAAGTTTATATGGAATATTCAGATTAATATTACCTATAATATCTAAAGCATATATGGACACTTCTTTTATAGTGTATACTATAGGTGTTATTACTATAATATATGCCAGTTTTAGTACATTAAGAACTACAGATATAAAAGAACTAATAGCATATAGTTCTGTTTGCCATGCAGCTGTATATTTAATAGGTGCATTTAGTAATACTATGCAAGGTATAGAAGGAAGTATTGTGTTAGGATTAGCTCATGGATTTGTTTCAAGCGGATTGTTTATCTGTGCAGGTGGTATATTATATGAAAGATTTGGTACTAGAATAATATATTCTTATAAAGGTATGGCTCAACTTATGCCTATATTTTCTATATTATTTTTTATATTATCTTTAGGTAATTGTGGTGCCCCTTTAACATTAAATTTTGTAGGAGAATTTATGTCTTTATATGGTATAGTCGAAAAATTCCCTATTTTAGGTTTTTTTGCTTGTTCTTCTATAATATTATCAGCAGCTTATACTATTTATATGTTTAATAGAACTTCTTTAGGGGGATTTTTCACCAAAGTATTAGAAGAAAATGTATATGATGTTAATAGAAAAGAATTTATTTTATTATTAACACTTGTATTGTTAACTATCATATTAGGTATATATCCAGCTTTAATATTAAATACTTTAGATTATTCTACAGTAAATTTGGTCTATCGTTTGTAATTGTAATAATATTATTTCTTATTGTTTCATATTTAACATTTATTAAAAATTTTTATATAAATATAAACTAAAAATGCCTCAATTAGTACCCTTTTATTTTGTTAATGAAATAGTATTTACTTTTAGTATAATAATAATAATTTTATATCTATTATCTAAATATATCTTACCCAGAATAGTTGTTTTATTTATGTCTCGTCGTAAAATTCAAGAATTATAAAACAATAATTACTAAATCAAATTAAGTTAAATTAAATTAAATTTAATAACTTTTAATAAAAAGTACAAATTATAAATATTTAATATTAAGTTTTTAATATTGATATTATTAAAAAATTTGCAGCAGAAGATATGTATTAAAGTCTATTAAAATATATATATATATATAACAACCGAAAAAATGAAAATATCTACATATAAATTAGATAATCTATTTGAGGAAATAATTAGTCCATTAAATCAATTTGAAATAATGGATTTGCTTAAATTTAATGTATTAAACTATATCAATGTATCTATCACAAATATAGGATTTTATTTAACATTAGGATGTTTTTTTATATTAACTATAAATTTATTAAGTACAAATTATAATAAATTAGTAAGTAATGGTTGATCTATAGGTCAAGAATCTTTATACGCAACTATACATAGTATAGTTGTAAATCAAATAAATCCAAAAAACGGACAAATCTATTTCCCTTTTATATACACTTTATTTATATTCATTTTAATAAATAATTTAATAGGTATGATTCCTTATAGTTTTGCATCTACAAGTCATTTTATATTAACCTTTGCGCTTAGTTTCACAATTGTATTAGGAGCCACAATTTTAGGATTTAAAACTCACGGACTAAAGTTCTTTTCTTTATTAGTACCTGCTGGTTGTCCTTTAGCATTATTGCCTTTCTTAGTTCTTATTGAATTTATTTCATATCTAGCTCGTAACATTTCTTTAGGATTAAGATTAGCAGCAAATATCTTAAGTGGACATATGTTGCTTAATATATTAGGAGGTTTTACTTATAATATAATGACTTCTGGAATATTATTTTTTTTCTTGGGGCTAATACCTTTAACATTTATCATAGCATTTAGTGGATTAGAACTAGGTATTGCACTTATACAGGCGCAAGTATTTGTAGTATTAACATCTTCTTATATAAAGGATGGTTTAGATTTACATTAATATCCTATAAAAAATAATGAATAAACATGTATAATAAATTAAAACCATATAAGTACGAAAGTAAAAAAAAACATTAATATTTATATATAATATATACCATATAAATATTATTGTTGGTAATGATAAATAAAAATTAAGTGAAAAGTTATGATGTTAAAATATATATGTACATAAACATTTTAAGAAAAAAGATAAAAAGGTATAAAGTAGAAATTAAATAAGCTTATACAAATAATTTTTTATATTATAGAATTTTGCATTAGTTAACTAATAAGCCTATATAAATTATTAATTTAGTAACAAAAATTTCGCAAAAAATAGCTTAAATTTATTCCAACAAAATATAATAATAAAAATCTTAAATTTTTATCTTAAGATTAATTAGTGATGTGATTGATACACTTTCATGTGTAAATCTCATCTAAAATATATGAGTTTGGTGATGGCTCTGATTGAATGCTGTCCGAGGGCTTGACACATGCTAATCGAACGTTTAATTTAATTAATTAATAATTTTATTAAAAGTGGTGTACAGGTGAGTATAAAATATTTTATGGCCAACCTTAAAGAGAAGGAGAAAAATCCTTCATTTAAAAGGACTAAATAAAGTTGCTTTAAGAGGAAAACAAATATAGTCGGGATAGGTAATAATTAAAGTGATGTATTAATTAGCCTTAAACTCTCGTAGTCGAAACTGAGAGGTTGATCGACCACATTGGGTCTGAAAAAACCCCAATGCAAATAAGTACAGCAGTGAGGAATTTTGGTCAATGGCCTAAAGGCCGAACCGGCAACTCGGGAAAATGTATATAATGTAATATAAAAATTTTTTATATGAACTATCAATAAATATTAATTATATTTATAGATAAAACCTGAAAAGGGATTATATAAGGATTTTTATCCATAATATTTTAAGTATATATTGATAATGACGATATATATATTATATAACTATATGCATAATTATTATACATATAATAATATAAATTAGTCTTGACTAAATATGTGCCAGCTGTCGCGGTAATACATATGAGACAAGTGTTATTCATCTTAATTAGGTTTAAAGGGTACCCAGACGGTCAAAATATCTAATATTTAAATAAGTAATACTTGACTAGAGTTTTATATAAGAAGACAGTACTTAAGGTGTAGAGATGAAATTCTTTGATACCTAAGGGACAGGTAAAGGCGAAGGCAGTCTTTTATGTAAAAACTGACGTTGAAGGACGAAGGCACAGAGAACGAACAGGATTAGGTACCCCAGTAGTCTTTGCAGATAATTATGAATGTCATAAATTAGATTTTTAATATAATAAAAATCTATTTATATTAAATATAAATTTAATTTATAAATGAAAACGTAAGCATTTCACCTCAAGAGTAATGTGGCAACGCAGGAACTGAAATCACTAGACCGTTTCTGACATCAGTAGTGAAGTATGTTGTTTAATTCGATAATCCACGAAAAATCTTACCATAATTTGAATGTTTATTTTTAATAAATAAAAATTTTCAGCTAGGGTCATTTATATTATTTTAATATAAATGTTGAAATAATATACTTGATATTTAGCACAGGTGTTGCACGGCTGTTTTCAGTTAATGTTATGAAACTGTGGTTTTCCACGAAATTAACGAAATCCCTGGTTTTATTTGTAAAATTTATTGATAAAGCTCCTTTCTTAAGACAATAGGATAAATAAAAGGGACAAAGACAAGTCATCATGGCCCTTATATTATGGGCTATAGACGTGCCACATATTCCTAAACAAAGAGATGCGACAATGTAAATTTAAGCTAATCTCAAAAAATAGGATATAAATCAAATAAGGATTATAGTCTGAAATTCGACTGTATGAATAAGTAATTACTAGTAATCGTGTATCATTATGTCACGGTGAATACAACCTCGGATTGGTACTAACCACTCGTCACATGCTGAAAAGAGCATGTCGCAATAAGTTTGCTCTTTTATTATAGACTACTCATTATAATAAGATCTTGATCTTAATAAAATTCTTCGTATGCGCGGCTCTAATTAGTGTTAAGTCGAAATACGGTTCGGGTAGTGGAAGTTGCCCGGGATTTATTATATTTAACAAAAATAAAAAGGAGAGTTCCTTTATAGGCAAAAAGGGTTGAGCTGTAAACTCAATAACAAGAATGTTTTTAAGAGTTCGAATCTCTTGTCTCCTATATATATAATAAATATTTATTAAAATTTGTATTAACTTAAATCAAAGAAAATAAAAAGAAAATAACAAAATGACTAATTTAATAAGAAGTAATTTTCAAGATCATCCTTTTCATTTAGTATCTCCATCTCCTTGACCTATATTTACAAGTATTTGTTTATTAAATTTAACATCCAGTACTGTGTTATCTATGCATAATTTTTATAATAGTCATTATTTAGTTTATTTAGCCATTATGCTAGTTATTATTTCAATGTCATTATGATTTAGAGATATTATATCCGAGGGTACTTTTTTAGGAAATCATACCTTATCTGTACAAAAAGGTCTTAATTTAGGTGTAATTTTATTTATAGTATCTGAGGCTATGTTCTTTATGGCTATTTTTTGAGCCTTTTTTCATAGTGCATTAACACCTACAGTAGAGCTAGGTGCACAATGGCCACCTATGGGTATAGATCCTGTAAACCCTTTTGAATTACCTTTACTTAATACTGTTATATTACTATCTAGCGGTGCAACTATAACTTATGCTCACCACTCTTTAATAAAAGGTAGTAGATCTGGAAGTTTATATGGGACAATATTCACAGTAATATTAGCAATAATATTTACAATGTTTCAAGGCATAGAGTATAACGTATCATCTTTTAATATAAGCGATGGAGCATTTGGAACATGTTTCTTTTTTGGTACTGGGTTTCACGGATTACACGTTATAATTGGTACAATCTTTTTATCTGTAGGACTATGAAGAATATTTGCCTACCATTTAACTGACCACCATCATCTTGGATTTGAGGCAGGTATACTTTACTGACATTTTGTTGATATAGTATGACTTTTCTTGTTTTTTGCCATATACTACTGAGGTTCTTAAAATAGTAAGAGTAGATAGTCTCTTTTTTAAAATATAAATAAATAAATATGAATTCTAAAATAACAGCAGAATTTAATAATATAATTAAGGAGCATAAGATGTCGTTAAATAAAAACGATTTTCATCAATTTATAAATGGTTTATATCAAGCTGAAGGAACTACGGGTGCTTATTTTAAAAAGAAAGAAAGTCTAAGTATTAGATTTAATTTTTCTATAGGTCAAAACTATTCACCTGAAGCACTAGATGTTTTATTAAATTTACAAAAAATCTTAGGTATAGGTAAAATTAAGTTAGAATTAAGTATGAAAAATCAATTACATATTAGGTATAAAGTCTCAAATACGGAAGATATATTTAACAAAGTAATTCCTTATTTTTCATTATTGTATGGTCAGAAAAGAAAGGATGTATTTAGTTTAAAAAAAGTATATGAATTATCTAATATAGAATATTCCAAATTAGACAATTCTTTTATAAGTGAACTAATTCACTTAGTATATTCTACCAACCCTGAAGGCAAAAAACGTAAATTGTTATTAAAAGAAAAATTAAATCAATTCAATTGTTCTTTCTCTTCATATTATAACTTAAAAGTAGAAGAAAATAATAATTTACCTAGTAAATTATTTATTATAGGTTTATTTTTAGGTGATGGTAGCATAGGTTTTGTATTTGATTCTCCTCCTTCTCGATTTCCTAGGTTTTATATTAAATTATTATTTAACTTTGCAGCACAAAGCAGTAATGTTCAATTATTAAAATTAATAGCAAAAAAAATGAATTTAAAGCCACAGATCTATAAAAGGAAATCTGGTATGTTGGGTTTAGAGTTTACTGGTAAAACAGTTTTCGAAGTAATTATGCCTTTTTTGGCTGAGCATATAAAGTGGCTGTTTTGAAGAAAAGATAGGTTTATTTATGTTCAGAAGATAGTCAATATGTTTAAAAATAAAGATCATCTATCTAAAGAAGGATTAAAATCTATTATTGATTTATTATACAGTAAACCTAATAAATACCTTAAGCCAAAAGAATATTGAATTGTTTTAATAGATAAACGTGTATGAGAATAAATTATATTTAATATCATTAATACTTAAAAAGCTGATTTACTTATAGCTTATTTAGGGTAGTTATCTAAATTAAAATCTAGTATTGTGCTAATTATATATAATTTTAAAGGATAAATATAGATTTTAATTAAAAATTCAATAGATATTATAACAATAAATATGCAAAACTATAAGCTATTTTAAAGTATTATACAATAAAAGATATAAAAGCTTCTATAGCTCAACGGTAGAGCATAATACTGTTAATATTATGATAGATGTTCGATTCATCTTAGAGGCTATAAGGAAAAATAGTTCCTTTTTAGATATTTAGAAATAATACATGATATTTAAAAATTCTTATTTGTACAACAATTATAATAATAATAAACCATCGATTATTTATGAGAACTCCTTATTAAATAAAAAGAATATTTATAAGGATAATAAAAATAAAAGTGGAATTTATAGGTGAATAAATAGAATAACTAATGATAGTTATATAGGAAGCTCTAATAATCTTACCAGAAGATTTCAAGTATTTTTTTCCGAAAAATACTTAAAAAATTGACTACTTAAATGTAATAGTCATATATATGAAGCTCTGTTAAAATATGGATACTGGAATTTTAATTTAGAAATATTGGAATATTGTGATAAAGATCTTCGAATTAAAAGAGAACAATATTATATGGATTTATTAGAACCTGAATATAATATTTTAAAGTTTGCAGGGTCAAGAACAGGATCTAAACACTCCTTAAAAGCTTTATTAAAACTCGAAATTCGTGGTTATACCACGAATATAATTAATAAAAAAGATAATACTACAAAAGAATATAATTCTATACGAGCTGCCGCTAGAAGTATTAATTGCAATCACGTTACATTATCTAAGTATATTAATAAAGATAAATATTTAAAAGGCATTTATTTAATTAAAAACCCTAATTTTGGATCTTAGACAAATTTGATTAAGAATTATTAGTAGTGGACTTGTTAAAGAATACTTTTTTTATCTATATTTAGAGAAATAAGTATTAATGTATATTTATAAATATAAGAAGGTATAATAACGATTATTGACCAAAGGGTTAGGTTGGTCTGTCACCAACTGACAGACAAATACAAGTTCGAACCTTGTTAGTCGTAATCCTAGTATATTATAATCAAATATTATAATATTGAAAGGGATGAGTAATAATGTACTCTTTTATTTTAAATAAATATTTAACTATGACTATTAATAAACTATCTATTATAATAGATTTTGACCAATTTAAAGATATTGATACTTTTCTTCGTTATACATTTTTAAAAATAAACAGTTATATTTTATCTAATTCAACAGGCAAACATGAAATTTGATCTATTGATTTTTACGATAATATAATATATTATAATAAATTAGAGGTAATTTCTATGCCTACTCGTTGTTTAGAACAACTTCTTTATGAGGAATTAACCAATTTTTATTACTATTTATTGGATAAAAACGAAGAAGATTGAGAAGAAAATATACTTATCAAAGAAAACTGTGTTAAGCCTTACTTTATTGACATTGAAATTTATTCTACTTCATGTAAATAATAAAATTTATTTATCGAGTGAAAAATGAACTCTTTTATTTAATTATAACTTTTTTACCATGAAAAAATTTCTTTTTGATCTTATTTACCTAAACAATAAATATAGTAAATTTATTATATTCGATAATACTATCTTTATTGATCTAAAGATTTTTGAAACTAAAGAGCACTTTGAGCGTTATCTAACAAAATTTCTTATAGAATTTGTTAATATTCAAAGAAATACGGAAAGAAATTCCCAGATATTTTTATTAGAATTTAGCAATAGATTTATTACAATAAATAGTTCATTTTTATATTCCCCTATAGGTAATAATATCGATTTAAAAAAAACCTTTAATATATATCGGCTTTTTTTTGGTTCCAGATATATAATATTAAAGATAAGATAAATATAAAAAGGGACTTTAGTATAATGGTAATGCATATGACTTTTAATCATAAATATATAAGTTCAAATCTTATAGGTCCTACATTTAGAATATATGTTTCTTTTTAAAATTTTATATTTTGCTTTATGAAAAATTTCACAATTTTATATAAAAACTCTTTATTAAATAAAAAAATTATTTATAAATATGTTGTTAATACTTTATTTTTTATTGGCGTTTCTTATGGTATCTTTGTTTTATTTTTTACTTTATATTCTATTTTTGATCCTTCTGTTTTAGTTGATAGCTTCCAATTTCATATTACTCCTCTAGAAGATAGACGCCCTTGAATGGCTCATAGTTCTATCTATGGTTATTGTAATTGAAATTCTCATATTGATACTACTAGGGTAGAGATTAAAGATTCTATTCTTGATTTTAAAGCTATATGGATGGGTTGTCATAGAGACATATCTTACGATGATTTTTTGAGGAGATGGGATAAAGATCCTACATTTAGGGAGATTGTTAACTGTAATTTTAATAAATTAAGAGTAAGAATTTTATGGGAATCTGAAAATTGAGCTCAATTTGAGCGCAAAATGGGATTATATCTTGATTTAAGTAAGGTAGGACTTACTTTAAATCAACAGGGAAATTTTGTTTTAATTAAGAAAATACCTTAGACGCTTATCTCATTTGTTTATTTATCTATAAATTATAGTATTGTGTTTTTAATTTTATGAGTAACAATGTACTCTTTTTTTTTTATTTAACACTAATTATGTTTATACTTAATAATATACATAAAATATTACAATTTATTTCATTTTTACTATTTTTACTTAGTATGTTTAATTTTTTGTTTGGTAATGATAATATTTTGTTAGATAATATTTCTGATATAGATATTGTTATGGAAAATAATACTCCTGAAATAAAACAGGATATTAATTCCAAAAGTGAATATAATAATAATTATATTATACCACCTTCTTTAAGTATGAGTTCTAAAATAAAAAGCAAGTGTTATTGAGTATTATTTGTTAGAGATTCTCCTAATTATAAATCTTATGATGAATTTAAAACTATTTGAAACAATAATGATTTTAAATTTAAGTCTGCTTTTATTGCAGAATTTAAAGAATTAAAGAAGAACCCTTTTAATTATGTTATAAATAACTATAAATATAAATTAAACAGAGTTAGAGAAGAAGAACGTATAATGGCTGCTTATCGTAAAAGTACAAGGTATATAGAAGGATATGGTTATATTAGCAATCATCAATGAAGCTCTTTACGTAGACAAGGATATACAGTAATTAATGGTAAAGTAGTTAAATTCAAGTAAAATTCCTTAGAAATTGTGTTTCTTTTTATTTTTTATTTTTATTAAATGCTATGACTTTAGTTTATTTTCGTACTTTATTGTGCAAAATTTTAGAAAACAAAGTTTCTTTTTACTTAATTATTATTATTATTTTACTTTATATTTGTAATATTAGTACACATGAGTCTATAATTTATTTAGATGATTATGGTAACCAAGCCTCAACCAATGGACAATATGTACCCTATAATCCTAATTATATTCCAACTAGTCAAGGTTATAGAGTTGAAATAGATAGCAGACCTATTTATGAAATGGATGGTCAAGGATATAGAGCTGAATTGGATGGTAGACCCATTAATTCTAATTTTCAAACTACAAATTATATTCCTCATCCATCTCATTATCCTCAAAAATCTAATTCAACTATGTTAGGTACTATACATTCAAGTGATAGTGGGTCAGATCAATTAGGTATTATAGAAACCAGAACACCTGAAACAACTACATTTAATCCTTATTCTCATATGGATAAACATAAAGTAGAATACATTAAACCTGTAACTATCGGGGGATGTCTAAAAAAGAAATTAAAAAAAACAACTGAGACTCTTCATACATTCTTTGAAAATAGTTGTCAAAAAGGTCTAGATAGAGAAGCTAAAGAAAAGGTTTATTATAGAAGTACACATTACATTAAAGGATATGGTTATATTAGTAATTATCAATGAAGACTTTTACGTAGACAAGGATATGATGTAATTAATAGTGAATTAATAAAATTCAAAAAAAAATCCACTAAAAGTTATTATTAGGGATTTTGTCTCTTTTTTATATTTATACTCTTAAAAAAAATGACGAATTTATTTAAAAATTTTTTTATAATTTTCAGTTTAATCTTAGGATGTTTTATAATTTTCAGTTTAATCTTAGGATGTTTTATTTTTTGAATTTTTATAAAATATATTCGTATGTTATTAATAAATAATAATATAATCTATAAATTGTTAATATTAGGTTTATTTATATTAATGTTGTTAATATGTTATTTTTGTTATATTAATTCTTTAATTGATTCAACGGGGTATGTTAATGAGATACTAGATTATAACGACCTATCAAGCTGTAAAGATTATTATTCAGATAACAATATAAAAGAAAAACAAATAAATTATTTATTTAATTCCTTTTTTGATCTATTTAAAGATAAGATTAATTATTTTCCTTCGTATTTTATAAAAGACAATTTCGTTATATATGATAATTCAATACATAGCGAAAACACTGCAAATATAGATATAACAAATGAGGTTAAATATTTATTAAAATTAACAGAAAATATTTTAGATCATCAAAGAAGCACTATTAATAATATTAATACAATTTTAAGACAATAATATAAGGATATATTCATTAGATTTAAATGACTTGTATTATAAACGAATATCGATCAACGGTAGGTCTCTTGTCTTCCAAACAAAGAATATGAGTTCGAATCTCATTATTCGTATTATAGAATTAGTAACTCAATTGGTAGAGGACTTCCCTGTCAAGGAAGTAGATGAGGGTTTGACTCCCTTTTAATTCGATCTTAACAAAAATAGAAGAAAATATAAATATTTGTCTTTTATTAAGAAGCAAAATGTAAATATTATAAAAGGATGGATTGCTATAGGTAAAGCGAGCCTTTTGCTAAAAGGTGTTTGTAAAAATTTGGTCGTTCGAACCGGCCTCCCTCCGATGGATTAAATATTGATTATAATTAATATTTAAATTATAACTAGATTATTGAGAATCTTTTTGTTTGATAATAATAATAATAATTTATGAATAAGACAAAAAATGTATTAGATCCAAATTGAATTACAGGTTTTGTTGATGGAGAAGGATGTTTTACAGCAGGATTATATAAAGACGATAAAAGGAGAGTAGGATGACATACTCGAACCTATTTTCAAATTAAATTACACATTAGAGATAAAAATTTGATATTAAAAATAAAATCCTTTTTTAATAATGTAGGTAGAACATGAGAAAATAAGGATCAGAATTTTATCTATTATTCTGTCGGTAAAATTGAAGATTTAATGAACGTAATTATACCTCATTTTGACAAATATCCTCTAATTACTAAGAAAAGCGAAGATTTTACGATATGAAAGATAATTGTGGAATTAATGAATAAGAAAAATCATCTTAACAAACAAGGATTATTAAAAATTGTAAATTTAAGAGCTTCCTTAAATAAAGGACTTTCAGATAAATTAAAAATTTCTTTTCCAGATATTATAAAAGTAAAAAGACCTCGAGCAATCATACCTGTAAATATAAATTATAACTGATTTGCGGGATTCTTTTCGGGAGAAGGTTGTTTTTTAATAAATCTCTATAAACTTAAAACACAAAAAGCAAATTATCGTATAAGTTTAAGGATAATAGTGGGTCAGCATTCAAGGGATGAATACTTAATTAAGAGTTTTTGTGACATATTTAAAAATGGAAATCTTAAATATTATAACAACAAGAATTACATAGAATTTCAAATTAACAAATTTAAAATCATATATAATAAAATCATACCTTTATTTAAAGAATATAAAATAGAAGGGGAGAAATTACTAGATTTTCAAGACTTTTGTAAAATTGCTGAGTTAATGGAAAAAAAATCTCATTTAACTTCAAAAGGATTAGATCAAATACGAGAAATTAAATCTAGAATGAATAAAGCTAGATATTTAATAAATAAAAGAGTGTAGTTTCAATTGGTAAAATCGAGAGCTTCAACCTCTAAGTTCCCTGTTCGAATCGGGGTACTCTTGCATAAATATATATTTATTAAACATATTATTACCTAGGGAATAAAGAAATTTATTAAATTAATCAATAATTTAATAAATTAATCTTAATATATAGCTAAAATTTATTATTTAAATATTTATCCTTAATTAAGGTTTATTTTTGCTTTGAACATAATGAATAATTTATTTACTATAAATGATACACTTACAAATGGGTATAGAGTGGAGGCTTTAGACATAATATCCTTATTTAGTATATTATGTGCTATTTTGGTAATTATAAGTAAAAATCCTATAGTATCTGTGTTATATTTAATAGGTTTATTTGGTAGTATTTCTTCCTATTTAATTTTATTAGGACTTAATTTTATAGCTTTATCTTATTTAATAGTATATATAGGGGCGGTATCTATTTTATTTTTATTTATATTAATGTTAATAAACATAAGAATAAGCGAATTGCAAAATAACACTAAAAATAGTATATTTTTAGGTATATTTATAACAATTTTTTTATATAACTCTATTTTTCCAATATTAATAAATTAATGTCTATTAATAATGATGAAAAGTTATTATTTGTAAGCAGTAGTTCTTGAGATAGTAATTTAACAGAAACAAATCATATTTCTAGTCTAGGGAATATATTATATTCAAGTCATAATATATGATTAATTATAGCAAGTTTTATATTGTTATTAGCAATGGTTGGGACAATAGCTATAACAATTAAGAATCATAATTCTTAAGAAACAAATATAAATAAAAATATATTAATTTATTTCTTAAGAGGAATTAGCTCAACGGTAGAGCAGCCCTTTTACACGGGGATGGTTAAGTGTTCAAATCACCTATTCCTTAAAGAAAACATAGTTTCTTTTTAAAAGATTCCTTAACTTAATAGGTAAAAGTGCATTCTTGATAAGAATGAAATTAGCGTTCAATTCGCTAAGGAATTAAAAGATAATTGCCCGAGTGGCTGAAGGGGGTTATGTAGAGTATAACTAAAAATAAAATTTTTCTATGGTTCGAATCCATAATTATCTGTATAAAAGGAAATTTGGTAGAGAGGTTTATTACAACTTAATTTGAAATTAAGTATAAATTTGATTTATCCACAGTTCGAATCTGTGAATTTCCGAGTTTTTAAAATAAACATACGTTTGTTTTAAATTCCCTTAAATTAGAGAAAATAGTCTCTTTTTAAACATATGAAAGAAAATTAAAATATGAAAAATAAATTTTATACAACGAATAATAAAAGTACAATTAACTCGAGGAAACAATAGTATAACTACATCGAGGAGAACGCATAACTCTTAATAATGAAGATACATTGTTTGTTTTAACTATTAATAATAGTGAATACAAAGAAAACGTCACACACTTAGTTTCAAAAATTGCAATTTTTAATGAAGATTTAGATGTAGATTTGAACAATTTATCAAAAATGCTTTATTATATTGGTATGAAGGGAGTATTTATATTTTCAATTGATACTGATGAACCAGATATAATTGAAAATACTACAGTAGAAATTGAATCTAAGATACATTATATAAAAGTAGGGATTAATAAATTTATTGAAATTTTAAATGATCCGAATCGTGATTTTATGGAATATAATAAAAATTCTTTATATATTCTAAGAAATGGTAATCATGAAGATATCAAAAATTTAATAAGGAAAATTCAAGGAAAGGACGTTAGTGTTGTAAGAGGTAGTAGCCAGAAATCCCACATTATGAGCCCCTTAGAACTAAGATTTTTTAGCTATTTAATGGCTTTATCCGATTTTAATTATAATCGTATTTCTTATTTGAATTCATTTAATTCATTGACTAAAGATAGATATTTACCTTTTTTTAAAAAATAAACATATAGATTATGAAAGATAATACTAATTTTTTAAAGGAAATTATTTGATATGATATAGATAAAAAAGGTTGTGTAAATAAACCTTTGAAAAATGAAGCTGTGGTATATATATATAAAACATCATCTAATACCAGTAAATCACGTTATTATGTAGGTTCAACTATTAGATTAGCAAGTCGTGTAGGCTCTCATAGAGGTTATGTAATTAATTGAGATGACTATAAAAAAACACGTTCTTCTATTTTTTATGGGTCTATATTAAAAAACGGTTGATCTAATTTTAAATTTGGTATATTAGAATATATTGATGTATCTAATATCAAAAATATTATACAAAAAAAAGAAATTTTATTAGAAAGAGAACAATATTATTTAGATAATATAAATCCTTCTTTAAATATATGTAAAATAGCTGGTTCTTCTTTAGGGGTTAAGCGTAACATTGCGTTTAGTCTAAAATTAAGTAAATCTCGAAGAGGGAAAAGTAAAAACCCTACTATAAAAATTAATGATAAACCTAAAGTTATTACATCGGAAACTAAACAAAAAATATCTTTAAGATGTAAGGGTATAAGTGTTAAAATTTATGATCAATTAAATAATCTTGTAGGAGAATTTGCTACTATAACAAGTGCAGCTAAATATTTAGGTCTTACTCATAAAACTATAAGTATGATATTTAAAACAGGTAAAAGCTATGATAATTTTATTTATCAATTTTGTGTTAAAGATGTTAGAATATGAGTGTATAATTTAAATCACAAATTAGTAAATATATTAGACAATAGAAAAAGGACAAGTATTTTATACAATATATCATATTGTACATTGAATAATTATATAAAATCAGGTAAACTATATAAAAATAAATTTTACTTTTATGATATTAATTCTAATAATAAAAATAATAATTAATTATTATTTTTTTAACAAGTTAGGGCTGGATGGTAAAGCGCATTCTTTGGGTGAATGATTTTTCAGATTCGAATTCTGATAACTTGATAATAAATCTTAAGAATTATTAGAAATGTAATAGATATTATATAAATATATATGTATAAAAATACAAGTATTCAAAGAGACTATTAAGAATGTCTAGCTATGTATAGAAGAGCTTTTTTTATTATAATAAAGTAACTATTAAAAAAATAGTTTTTATAAATATAAACTCTAAGAGAAATTTGATAGTAAACGAAGTGAATTGAAACATCTTAATAACTTTAGGAAAAAAAATCAAAAGAGATTCTGTTAGTAACGTGAGTGAAAATAGAGTAGCCTAGAAACTTAAATAAAGTAAAACGATAGAAAAATTGTTTGAATTTAATGGGGAACCTTCCTCAAAGGCTAAATACTATACATAAGCAATAGCGAATAGTACCATGAGGGAAAGAAATAGAAATAGTAGTTTTATAAGCAGTTCTAACAAATATAATAAGTAAGAACGTACCTTTTGCATAATGGGTCACCAAGTTAACATTAGATGCAAGCATTGTCATGCGTAGATAAACCGATCGTTAAAATAACGAGAAGTGTCTAAAGTTAGACCCGAAGCCTGGTGATTATATTATAATCAGGATTATAAAAGTCCGAACGGTATATTGTAGCAAAAATATCCGAAGAATTATAATAGGTAAGTGAAAGACAACACTGACCAGGATAGCTGGTTTTCTGCGAAACCTATAATAGTAGGCAATTTGAGTAACATTAAAGCAGGTACAGAACTTAATCTCGGACAAGATGTAATAATTTTATAATTATAAAAATACATTTTATACTTGTACATATTGGGGAATCGTGAAGATTTTATCAGTGAGTATGTAGACTCGAAATGGCATAGATGAATCTTGAATTATCAGACATAGAATGATAAGGTTGTATGTCAAAAGGGAAACAGCCCAGAACAAGAATTAAGGTTCCAAAATTATTAGTTAAGTGAAATAAAGAAGGTTTTTATTAAAGTCGACAAGGAAATAGGCTTAGAGGCAGCCACATTATTAAGATCTCGTAATAGAGCACTTGTTAAATTCTAAAAGTATCAATAATTTAACGGATCTAAACAATATACCGAAATCTTGTCCATATTAAATATAATAAATAAATATAATTATTTATATTTTTATGGGGTAGCAGAACGTTGAGTGAATATTAGACTTTTTTTTTGAAAAAATGCACAATAAGATAACTCAAGTGATAATGGTGACATGAGTAACGAACAAGAATAAACAAGATTCTATTTATATAAAACTAATTAAATTTAATTAGTTTTATATGACGGGTTTCAGTTTATCCACCTAAAACCTATGGATAATTTATAAAGTAACGGCCTCTAAGTTTGAAATCTAAAGATTTCAACAATGAGAAAATCTTTTTACTAAAAGACTACATTTGCAAGTAGAAAATGCACTGGAAAAAATAGTAATATACCTTAAAAGAAATACAATAAACTAAAAAGATGAGTATTATAATTAAGGTGAAAATAAACCGTACCTAAAAACTGAAACAAGTAGGTTAGTAGAGAATACGAAGGTGTTAATGGGATAACAATCATTAAGGAACTCGGCAAATTAACTACCGTAACTTCGGAATAAGGAGGGCTCATTAATCTTGATTAATATCAGGTAAAAAGGAAGAAGCATAAAATAATGTTGTACGACTGTTTAATTAAAACACAGCACTCCGCTAAAGATAAAAAATCTAAGTATTGAGTGTGATATCTGCCCGGTGCCGGCTTTGGTTAACAGATTAACCAAATTGATTTTAGTAGATTTGGTCTTGACGGAAACCCCGGTTAAAGGCGGCCTTAACGTGAGGGTCCTAAGGTAGCGAAATGCCTTGGCCGTTAAATGCGGTCTTGCATGAATGATCTAACGATACAACAGCTGTCTCAATGATTGGCCCAGTGAAATTGGAATAACTGTGCAGATACAGTTTACCTCTAGATAGACGAGAAGACCCTATGCAGCTTTACTGTTACTAACTATTGGGGTATTGATATATAATAAATATAAGGTAAATAGATAAATAAAAGTGGAAGTCCTTTATTTTTAATATCATATTCAGGAAGTAATTCAGGAATATTAAAGGTAATTAATTTTTAATATTAGTGAATTAACCTAATTCTCTTATTGTTTTATTTTAAATATATTGTATTGAAATATATAATAAGTAGCCTTGGTTTAGGATTATACATTGTTAGAAGACAGTTTATGTGGGGCACAGACCCCATAAATAGTAAATGGGAGTATCTATAAATATATTAATTTAACTCTGTTTGTTTTTTTATATAGTTTTACTATATATTATCATATATAAATACTTATACACAGTAATTGTGTATATATAATGCAAGGTACGATTTTTCCTATTGTGAAATTAGAAGTAGTAAAAGTATTATGTTTATATTCTAATACTTTTTTTGTTATTATAATCATAATAATTATGTTTAATACTCATAAAGCTCAACGGCTAAATCTTGCCTTACTGTATGATTAACAACAAATCTTACAGTTGCGTAAGCAGGGCATAGGATCACAGGATACAAAAAGGAAAGATTCTGGATTATTGGAAAAGCTACGCTAGGGATGTTTGTCCTTCAATATAAATAAAAAATATTGATTAAATATTGGGTTAATTTCAAGAATTACTTAATGAGTAAATTTGAAGCGAAATATATCTTGACATAAATATATAAGATATAATCGTTCAACGACTATAAGGTGAGAGATGTCTTCAATAATCCTTTTTAACACCCAACATTTTTATCATGTATTACTTCTATGTAAAATAATAAAAATTATAACAATTTAAATAAATGAAAAAGAATATTCATTTGAACATTTTGAAAAAAAATATTAACAATAGGCATAAATTAGTTCTTTTTAATAAAAAAAGAAGTGATTTAAAAAAAACCAAATACTACCCTCCTTATTTTAATGAATGAAAAAATACTGTATATTTTTATAATAAAAAAAAAATAAAAGATACAGCCATTAATAATATTAATATAAATAAATTAATAAAAAGTTATTTTAATTTATTTTTTAAAAATAATAAATTTTTAAAATCTAAATATATTCATCGGAAAAAAATTCGTCATTTTTTAAAAAAAATATATGTGAGTAAAGCAACAATTAAGTATACAAACAATAAAGCTATCATAACCTTATATACTGTAAATATAGGTAAAAAAGCTTTATATAAAAAATATAAGAAACTTTTAAAATATATTTTACTTAAAAAAGAACGATGAGAAAGAAATAAAAATAAAACGGATAGTATATTAGAATATTTTGTACGTAAGTTAAAATTTATAACCAAAATAATAAATAAAAAAGTAATAATAATAAGTAAGCAAAATAAAAAATTAAATGTTAATTTATTTAAAGATATTTTAATAAATAAATTAACACTTTTAAATAAAAGGCTATTTTATTATAATATGTTTATTGAAATATGATTAATTAAAGCAATAAAATATATATTTTATAGGGATCTAATATTATTAAGAAAATATCAATTTTCATATCTTATTAATGAATTTAAATTTAGAAATAAATTTTTTTTAGTTAAACTAAGTAATAAATTATCTCAGATTATAAATAAAAAGGTAGAATTTAATTTGATAAACTTAAAATCTATAGTCTACAACACAGATATATTTACTTCAGCCTTAGCTTTAAAATTAAAAAGACAAAAATCGAACGTACTTAAAAATATTATAACTATTATAAATCGGGGTAAATTACCTAAAATAAATAGGAGACTAGAAATAGCTAAAATAAATAGAAATATTAATAAAAATTTATTTGAAAATAAATATAAAAATCTTAATCTATTTTCTATTTTTAAGAATGAATATAAAAATTTAAATGAATTATTAAAAAAAACATATCCTAATAATATTTTAATTAAAAAAACTCAATTAAATAAATCAGGTACTTGAGATTTTACTCATAAAATGAAATATTTTAAATACAAAAGAGCTAATATTATATTTAATTCTATTAAATATAAAAATATGGGTGGTATAAGATTAGAAGTTAAAGGTAGATTGACTAGACGTTATAGAGCAGATAGAACAATATATAAATTATTTTGAAAAGGAGGATTAAATAACATAGATTCTTCTTTTAAAAGATTATCTTCTGTAGTTTATAGAGGTCATTTAAATTCTAATCTAAATTATTCAATGGCTAAATCTAAGCGTCGTATAGGAGCTTTCGCTGTAAAAGGTTGAATAAGCGGTAAATAATATTATTTATATTTCGTTGTAAGTAATACAAAAGATATTAATGAAGACATAGTCTGAGCCATTTTGTGAAAAATGGAAATAATAAAAATTTTATGATAACATATAGAACAGGCTAATTTGCGCAAGAGTGTTCAAAATGAGTGCGCTGTTTGGCACCTCGATGTCGGCTTAACTTATCCTCATGGATGCAGGAACTATGTAGGGTACGACTGTTCGTCGATTAAAAAGTTACATGAGCTGGGTTAAATACGTCGTGAGACAGTATGGTTTCTATCTTCTAGAGGGAATTAGAATATAATAAGGAATAATATTGGTACGAAAGGAACAATTAACTCCAAGCTTATTTATAAATAAGCAACCTAGAAATAGGTACTTGGTTAGATATTATTAACCTATGGTATACCTGTTGTTTATATGCCCAATATTAATTTATATATAATAAATAATTTTTATTATAAGGGATATTAATTTTACTTAATTAAGTTTATAGTATAAGCATGGCAGGAAAGCTAAGTTAGTTAAAGATAAGTGCTGAAAGCATATAGGCACGAAGCTTACCTTAAGATATTTCTTAAATATGCGTAATATAATATTACGAATATCAATAAATTTATATAATATATCTAATGTTATAGAAGCTTATTGATATCATATAGGCTTTATTTGTAATAATTTAGAAATTTTCAGATGTAAAGTACTAATTTTATTATATATTACTATATATATAAATATCTTACATATATTAAATTTATTTTCGTCTGGTTAGCATAAAAGTAATGCAATTGTTTTGTAATCAATAGAAGCAAGTGCAATACTTGCACTGGGCTTATAAAGGATTAATAGTCAAGTGGTACGACATAGCTCTTTCAATGCTATCATCACGGGTTCGAACCCCGTTTAGTCCTATAAAGGCGGATTAATGTAATAGTAACATATTTGACTCATGATCAAAAAAAATTGGTGCAAATCCTTTATCCGCATATATTAGAGGCTATAACTTAATAGGTAAAGTATACTACTCATGATAGTAATTATAAGTGTTCAATTCACTTTAGCCTTATTAATAAGCTTATATAGCTCAATAGGTAGAGCAAAACATTGAAGCTGTTTTGGTTGTAAGTTCAAATCTTATTATAAGCAATAAAATCTAAGTGATGGAATGGTAGACATAATTAACTTAAAATTAATCGACAAATAGTCGTAAAGGTTCGAGTCCTTTCTTAGATAAGATATTTTAGAGAGAACATTGTCTCTTTTTAAAAGTAAAAATAAGATTATGGAATATAATAGAAATTTTAAATTAAAACCCAAATGAATAACCGGTTTCGTAGATGCAGAAGGATGTTTTACAACATCTATATATAAAAGTAATAAATTAAAAATTGGTTGGCGTATTTCTCCTATTTTTCAGATAAAATTACACAAACGAGATATAGATTTATTAAAAAATATTAAATCATTTTTCAATTGTGGAAATGTTTATAATTACAAAGATGGATCAATAAGATTTATAGTACAAGATGTTAATTCAATAAATAATATAATAATACCTCATTTTGAAAAATATCCTTTAATTACACAAAAACAAGGGGATTTTATGTTATGAAAAAATATTGTAGAATTAATAAATAAAAGAGAACACATAATAAAGGAAGGTTTAATAAAAATAATTAATATCAAAGCATCCTTAAATAAGGGTCTTCCAAAAAGATTAAATACTTATTTTTCGAACATAATTATGTTTAAAAGACCTATAATTAATTTAGATAGTCGTATAGATTCTAATTGATTTGCAGGATTCTTTAGTGGAGAAGGTTGTTTTTATATTAGAATCAGTAAATCTAATGCTATAAATTTATCAATACAAATTGGTCAACATTCTAGAGACAAAGAACTGATTTACAATTTAATCAATAAATTAAATTGTGGCTATGTAAGAGAAGAATTACATAAAAACTTCACTAAGTTTATTGTTAGTAAATTTGAAGATATCCATACTAAAATAATTCCCTTATTTAATAAATATAATATAGAAGGAACAAAATATATGGATTTTCAGGATTTTTGTAAAGCAGCTGAGTTAATAAATAAAAAGGCTCATTTAACATTAGAAGGATTAGAAAAAATACGTGAAATTAAGTTTGGGATGAACAAGGGTAGATTAAAATTATAGATTATTTATTAATGTACTAAATAAGTTTAGTTAAATAAAAGGGGAAATGGTGTAAAAGGTAACACAATAATTTTGCATGTTATTTATCTAGGTTCGATTCCTAGTTTCTCCATAAAAAATGTTGTTCCTAAAGATCTTAAGATTAGTTATGTAATAATATTTTAAAAAAAGGTAAGTTATTAAAAAATACTTATTTAATAACGAAGGAAAAATAACAAACGATTATCGATTAATGGTAAGTCTGTCCTTTACCGAAGGATGAATAAAGGTTCGAGCCCTTTTAATCGTAATAGTCTTTTGTTTTTAAGCTATAGATTTTATAGAGAAATATGTCTCTTTTTATAAAGAATATATATATATGTTAATAATGAGAAATAACTTTGATTTTGATGATATAGCGACTTTTTTTTTAGAAGAAAAT
>Ga0209056_10001526_pt1 | contig 25534 bp, 29 predicted proteins | sample GraSoiAngelo_114_FD_185876 | JGI IMG/M metagenome (GOLD analysis project Ga0209056, IMG submission 185876) | Grasslands soil microbial communities from the Angelo Coastal Reserve, California, USA - 14_0903_13_40cm (SPAdes) (version 2) | ecosystem: Environmental > Terrestrial > Soil > Grasslands... | reverse complement strand
CGCCTACCCCCACACCAACATCAAGACCTAGCCCAACACCGCGGTCTCGCCCGACACCGCTGCCTCGCCCGACACCGCCGCGGTGAAGGCGGAGGTAATCCCTGATTAGTAAATAGTGAAGTACGCAACAACGTTCACGATTGCTGCGATTGCTCTCGTTTGCGGTACGTCAGCGGCCACTTCGCCGCCAGTCACGTTTGAATCGCCGTGCGAATGTCGAGACAATCACGGCAAAGGCCGATGGAGATTAGATGAACGCCGCGTCGATCCGTACACACTTGGCGCAGTTGAGGCAGAATGAGAGCGTATCCCGGCGCAGCGCGATCGTACGAATGAACATATGTACCGTCTTTGCGGTAGTAACCGTTGACATGAACGGTACCGGCGCTGCTATGGCTTCCACTGTGGTCTCCGGCGCAAGCGATTTGAGCGGCAAGAGCAACGATGAGGGAAACGACTGATGTGCGGAGTATCCACCGCATAACGAGTCGCAAGTTTTACCCGGATCACTGCAATTTGGCGAGACTTATTTTTGACTTGCCGTTGCTTGATTTTTGCCGCTAAAACCTAGCGTCGCTGAAATGAGTACCCCCACCTTTTTTGTAACCTTGATCGTGTGCTTCGCGTCAATCGCGCTGGCCGAGAACTTCAAAACGATTAACGGCAAAGAATACAAAAACGTTGAGGTTGGCCGCGTCGAGCCTGACGGACTTGTGCTATGGAGTAAGTCGGGAATCTCGAAAGTCTATTTCAGTGAACTACCCAAAGAAGTTGTCGATAAATGGCTTCCGCCGGAGGAGAAAGAGCGTGTTGCGGCAGAAAAAGCTGCGGAAGAGAAGCGTATCCAAGAACAAAAGGCTGCGGAGGCTGAACGCGCTCTGAAGGAACACGAACGCGAAGAGAAAGAAAAGAACGCTGACGCCGATTTGCGGCGCGCGGCGGAGCAATTCCAAACGACCGAACAACGCGCAGCCCAAAGTCATCGAACCGCTGCAAAAGGGACGTTATCCGGCCAAATTTTTGTATCCACGATAGGAGGCGAGAATTTCAAACTTGGGGGGGGTTCAGTGTCGCTTTTCGAGCGCAAGGCAATAGAGGCTCTTATCGCGGCAGAAAAAATCTATGCAGACATCAAGATTCAGCACCTGAGCTTTGACGTTGATGCTGCTAAGGCGGTGCAAGATCAAGCAGATGCTGCGCAAAAATACTGGTTTGAAGCAGACCTTGCAGTCCACTACAACGACCCGAATCGTGACACTGTGCGGCAGTCGTACACCCAGGCGAGAACGGCCGCAGATCGAGCTGAAGCTGAGTATCAAAAAGTCCGCGAATCCCGTGACTTCTACTATTCCGGCGCTTTCTATTTTGGGCTTCTGTCAAACCCAATTCAGACTGCCGAAACGGATGCTGACGGAAAGTTCGCAATACAAGTTCCCATAACAGGCGGTTTCGTCGTGGCCGCTAAGGCTGAACGTTACGTACCGTTGGGCTACACAGAGTACTACTACTGGCTTCAGCCAGTGTCACTCGATGGTCAGCAACAGCTCGTTCAAAACTTATCGAGCAATAATCTCACCAGCACGAAGGGAACATCTCCTTTATTACACACGCAGGATTGAGAGCGTTATAGCGCTCGCAAGATGAAGGACTGGGAAATAATCGCCGACAATCTCAAGAAAGCCGGTTGGAGTTTGGGCTGCGTCTCAGCCGTCGATTGCGAGGGGCGCATAATCTGGATTGCAGATGCGCATCGCGGCGACAGAAAGCGTTTCATTGTGCGCGCCGATGAAAAGTTGACCGCGTTTTTTAGAACTCGAATCGGCGGCTCGTAGTTGCGGCGAGTTGCCTTGACACGTAGACGAGATTTTTGCCAAACTCGGCATCGCCAAACGGGGTCTGAATCAGGTGAGGATATTTCCCCGCCACGTTCTTCGCCTGTTTCAGACCTGCAATTTGAACAATTAACACTAGCGGGGAACAGAAAGGTTTGTTTATGGAAACTAAAACGTCACGGTCAACAAATTCGATGAACCTGTCGCCTTTGCGGCTTGCGTAAAGCGAGCATGAACCCACTGCCATCACTGCCCACTGACAATCTTTACAAGTTTTGCGCGATTTCAGGACTCGTGATCGTGATTTTCGTTGGTTACACCACTTGGCAAAAATGGAGTGACCTTCGCCAACGAGGCGAAGCAATCGAAGCTGAGGCTGAAGCGATGAAACTAAGTGTGGGTTGGTGGCAGACGCTCGAGAGAGAACGCTCCGAGGCCCTAAAGACTCTGGCGAAAAGTGATCCCACGATGCCTACGATAGTGCTCAACGGCGATCCAATCCCGCGAGATCAGTTTTGGAATTACCTCGACAATCGCGAAAAGGAGATTGAAACGGGCAGACTGAAAACTGTCGACAGCGTGGCAAGGTTTGGAAAGATCGTGTCCTTGCAGCAGGAAATGATTTGGATGCTCTGGGTCGCCGGCGGCAGTATCGCGTTCGGTTTGCTTCTAATGGGCTACGGCTTTTGGAACTGGCGAGCTATCCAACTAAAGCAAGATACACTGCTAGAGATGCAATTAAAGAAGTAGCGGTACATCCGGCTTCTTGGCAACTATCATTCTTTACAGCCCACCGGCCTTTGCCGTGATTATCTCGACATTCGCATGGCAGCAGTCGTATCGGAGCGGGCGCGGTTCGCTGCAGCGCATGGTTAGGCGGTGTGCTCATGGCTGTCAGAGTTGCACCTTCTTTTCCGGCTTGCCAACAATGAACTTGAGAACCGCTCTCTTGTTCGAGTCTTTGCTGAGCGTCCTCTCTACATCTTTCGCCACGGTGACCATCAGGTCGTCAACAACCTGACGCAGATAACCGATCTCTGGAATGCCTGTGGATACGAAAGCAAAATATCGAAATCCGTGGACTTCATTTTCGGACTCCAAGAGGTGAATAACGTTCGCAAGCTCACGATTTACGTGCAGACCGTGTTTTTGACAGCTCTTGCACAGAGATTCGAGGTCGTGAATCTGCGGCACTGAGCAGCCATGCGATGCCAAATATGCCTTGAATGCGAGCTCAAGTGTGTGGGCGTAAAGAAAGTAAATCGGCGACATTACATCCTTGGCGATGTGGAAGAGCGTGTTCGCTGCGCTCTGATATTCCCGCGCCATATTCAAGAAGGCACCAAGTGAGGGTTTCGGCACTTTATTTGCCTTTGTCATGGTCTAAAAGGAGAGGCAGCCGCCGCAGGCTCACGGATGCACCCTGACCGGAACGGCTGCCTCTCGTTGGCTCCATGCTCTGGTTCGGCTCTGCGCTCATCCTCAGCATCATTTGATCGGCCGAAGCATAACCACCGAGTCTTTGTCCCCAACTTCCCGCTCGTAGACCTTCCACCCGTTCTTTTCGTAAACCGGCGCGGTTGCGGCGAGGCAGTCAATATACAAGCCCCTCACCTCAGCCCTCCGAGCGATGGCTGCCGCCTCTTGGAGCATGGCCGACGCGATGCCGCGATGGCGCATTTCCGGCTTAACAAACACCGCGGCTACCCACGGGGCATACTGCGGTCGGTGCACGCAGTCGCTCTCGATGACGGAGCAGCTACCCACAGGACTCCCTTCAACAAGTGCGACTACTGTATAAGGAACCTTGTCCTTTTGCGTGTGTGTGCGCAACCAGGCTGACACAACCTCAGCAGAGTCATAGCGCCGACTCCACCACAGCTGGAAGATCCAGTTTGCAACTGCTTCCAGATGGTGCGGACACTCCGAGAGTTGTTGCACTTGACATGTCATCGCCGGTCGCTGCGGTTTGCCGAACGAGATATGGATGGAATTTTTCCGTAATATTTTACGGGATTATTCCGTCTAATCCGCCTGATTACCTGGGGAGAGGCCGACACAAGCGGAGTCATGGCGACAATTGTGCCGAATTATTCGGCATTTAGGAAGCACAATGATCGGTAAACGTGCTGCAGGAATCGCCGACGATATAGTGATCCATCTGCCATCCAGTAATCAAAAACGACGGGCGAACGATGTTCGTTGCTGACACGCATCGCTCCGACGGAAAGCGTTTCGTTGTCCGGCTTGCCCCCATTCCTTTTGCACGCTGCGCTCGCTCTGACGCGCGGTCTTCAAGACACGGGATAGTGCGCTACGCGACGAAACCCAAGCGCCGTGAGATTCTGGTGGCCGGTCAATGCTTGTTCGCAACCCCAACCCTCGAAGGTTCAGCAATCTGCCACCTCCACCAGAAAAAGAGCGCGACGCAAAAACAAAGAGCGAAGCAAGGTTGAATCGCATGGACGAGATAGACGTCTTTTTTGATGTGAAACCAGGAGTTTATTACATCGGCTGCAACGAACCCGAGATACGTCACGCTACTCATTGCTCGAAGGGCCATCTGGGAAGTTTCAAACAAGCCGAAAACCAATAAGTAAGAGGATGGAACCGCGATGAGCACGTAAGTGGCGGCTTCAGTGGCAGGCCCAAAGAGCAACATCCAGACAATGGCCAGGCACAGCGCAGTAAAAACGAGCGTAACAGGCGGCCAGCGGCGTATGCTTCCAAGAAGGCAAATCGCGGCAGCGACGACTGCGGCAATTACTTCCACAACCTTCCACCACATTATCGAGATCGGAATTCCTATCAGCCGGAGCAATAAATAAAAGTCGCGCCATTTCCCGTAGTATTCATTGCTTCGACGGCGATCGGATGCGAGATGAACGAGCCAGCTACCGTACTCCCGTAGTACGTAAGGCGGCTTTTGAAGCGTGAGCGAAATAATAAACAGAGCGACCACGGCCAAAAAGATTCGAAGCGTCAGCTTCTTTGGAAAAATAGCAGTGAGCAGCAGCGCAAATACGACTGGATATATCTTCCAGTAAACGACCAGGGAGGCACAAAGAGCACACGTCCACCACTGAGATTGCAACGCGGTGGCGGTCGCGACGAGAAGAAGCATTATAAGAATGAGGTTCGCCTGTCCTTCGTTCAAATTACTCAGGGTCAGCGGCAGAATCAGTAAGAAAGCACAGGCGAACTGGCTTTTTGAGAAGCCAAAGAGAGTTCTCCCGTGATACCAGAGTGACAACGGCAGGGTCACACCCAGGAGCAACCGCCAGAGCACTTCCGAAAGACTTTGAGAGATAAGGGCAAAAGGCGAATAAAAACCAGCCGCGAGCGGGCTATAAAGGAACTTACTTCCAGCGGTTCCGTAAATCTGTCCTTGCTGAATCCAAGCGACTCCCGCATTGCGATACACCGCGAAGACAGAATGAAAACCCGGTCGTTGATAAACGCGAACGCAAACGACAATCACGCAAAGAAACCACAGCGACAGCGCTGCGAGGAGCAATCCGAATGTCTTGCGGCTTCTCACGTTATGCGGTTTGGCGGGAGCCTTCGCACAGCTTGGACTTCGGGCGCGAGCCCTGCCATCGAGCGGGTGGCCGATCCTTTTGTCATTAAACGTCGGAGCGGCAGAATTGATTGCTAATAATCAACTGCCGGGCGCACAGTATCTCAGCGTCCGCTTATTGTCCCACTCTGAAAAGAATTAACTCACGTTGGCCGTGGGTGTGTATGCGCGCAAGCGGATAGGGGCGCCGCGGAGCAAACTTTTGCGCCGCCGTCGCTTCAGCTTCGTTCTGTGCTTGAACAATAAAATAACGAGTGTTGGTCGGCAGATTTTTGACATAGCTGACGTACTTAACTGGTTCGTTCAGATAAAAAAATACCGGCTGATTATCCGGGTTTACGGCATAAAGCGTCTCGTTCGCGGGCACCAGCGAATTGATTTTTGCGGCGGCCTTTTTTACCTGCTGCCGGTTTTTCAAAATGACCCCGGTGAGCGGATAACCGATTGCCCCAATTACAAGCCCCAGCCCGACGAAAATCGCCACGATTTTGGTCCAGTCCCAATCATTCCTTGTCCACGCTCGCGGCCACTCCAGTGCATTGTCCGCGCAGATCATCGCCAGTAACCACGAGGCTGGAACTATCGTCGGCATGCTATACCTGGCGACGGCGCCGGGAACCAGATTGATCGTCGCGAACGGCACCGCAATTCCCCAGCACAACGCGCGCGCGAGACGCCGCTGCGATTCGTCTGGAAATTTTGAAAAACACGCGAACGGAAACAGGAGAAGCCATGGAAGAAAATAGACGAGACCGCGGGGGATGTTTTGAATCCAACTGAAAAACTTGAAATCAACGCCTTTTAATCGTCCGGCGTACTGAGCCGACCACTTATCCATTGCTACCTGTGCTGTCGTGCTGTGCACGAACGGAATCGCCCATGCCGCTGCGATGCCGAGCATAATGGCGAGCGCTGCAAAGTGCGCTGGGTGAATAAGAAGTCGCCAATCCTTCGCATGCCAAAGCACGGCCAATACCACTCCATAGAAAAATACCAGGTGCGCCGGCCCTTTAGCCAGCAGACCGAGACCCAGAAAAACAGACGCCGGAAGCCAGATGAGCCACGGAGATTTCTTTTGAAACCAAAAGCTCAGCCAAAAGATAATCGCGAGGCCACAAAGAGAGACATAAAGCGCTTCGATTTCGATTAGTCGGCCTTTTTCGATCATTCCGATATTCGTCATCCAGATCAGGGCTGCGATCATCGAACCTTTCGGGCCGAGACCGGCGCGCGCCACCGTGACAAACGCGATCGAGACCGCGAGCACGGCGAGGGCCGACGGAAGACGCGCTGTCCATTCGTTACGCACTCCGAAAACTTTGAAAGAGCCAGCCACAATCCAGTTCACGAGAGGCGGCTTACGGTAATACGGATAACTGCCTACTTGGGGGACGATGTAATTGCCCGTCTCCAACATGCGGATTGCGGGCAAAATCCGGCGTCCCTCTTCTCCTTTGGTCGCAATCGAGCCGAGCGACGGCAAATAGATCAGCGCCCAGACCAGAAAAACCACAGCGACGGCTCGGAGGGGGGATTTAATTAGAGGTTGGACGTTGGAAACCACGCTTGCGATTTATCGGAGGTGAGCGCTGAACGTCAAATGAAACCGAACTGCGCTTGACGAGCGCGTTTCGGGCAGATGACATCGAAGCGTTTATTGGCTGATGAAACCGGTGTGCTGGCTTTCGGGCCGCCTCGCGGAAACGAACGTTGAATTCCGGCCTTCGGAACAGCGAATGTCGAGGCGCTCACGGCAAGGGCCGCTGGTCAGTAAAGAGCGATTCATCGCCGCCGACAGAGGCGAGCGCAATTCAGGCTGTTACACCTTCGGACATTTATTCCTTGGCCGGGGGCCGGATGCGCGTTTGACTTGGCAATCCGAGCGTACCGGCATCGAAAATAAATGGTTCGCCCTAACTGGCCGCGTCGTTGGTGTGAAAGTCGAAGCAGACGGTGACCTCCACATCGCGCTTGCAGACGCGACGGGCAATAAGCCCGGAGTTGTTGTCTGTGAAGTGCCGGCGAAACCGCAATGGTGTGAGATTCGCAACACGGTTTAGTTGGACGCGAACACGATTCCCTTTGCACATTCGCTCTACGAGAGAACTGACGATCAACGAAACGCCAGTCGTGACGATGATTGAGAAAGCGTTTTGGGACATCGGCCACGCGCCCAAAAACCAATCAAACCGAAGAAAGCGTCTGCCGAATTACGCTGTGTGGGAAATTCATCCGGTGATGGCGTTGCACGTGATTCGGTAAAAGAATTGCGGTCTTCTGTCTCGCCAGCGCGGGCGTGGCCTTGTACGATTCGCTTCATGAAAACAACAATTCTCCAATCAAGAAATTCGATGAACCGGTCGCACGTCAGGCTTGCACTTCTACTCATTTCGCTCGCATGGTTTGCCCTTTCGCCGTTGGCTCGGGCGGTTGATCCACCACCGGATGGAGGATATCCCCACCGGAATACAGCCGAGGGTACTGATGCGCTTTTCAACCTCGACACCTCACAACCATATGTAAGCGATAACACGGCAACCGGTTTTGATGCGCTTTTCAGCAACACAATCGGTTTCGGCAATACGGCCAACGGTTCTCAAGCGCTCTATAGCAACACCACCGGCGGCAACAACACGGCCGATGGTGTTGACGCCCTCTATTTTAATACAACTGGCAGCGGGAATACCGCCACTGGCTGGACGGCACTGCAAAGCAACACGACCGCCAACTTCAACACGGCCAGCGGTTATGCTGCGCTTTCTAAAAATACGACCGGCGAGGGCAATACGGCCAACGGCGCTCTCGCACTCTTTAGCAACACAATCGGGGTCAACAACACGGCCAGCGGTTTTAATGCGCTCGAGTTCAACAGCGCCGGCTCCGCCAACACAGCGACCGGCGAAAGTGCGCTTCTTTTCAACATCACCGGCAGCGACAACACGGCCACGGGTTCTCAAGCGCTCTGGGGCAACGGTTTTGGAAACGAGAACACCGCCAACGGCTCTTCTGCGCTCTTCAGCAACACCAGCGGCAACACCAACACGGCCATCGGTGCTGGTGCGCTCCATACCAATGAAATTGGCAGCAACAACACGGCTGCCGGAGTGAATGCGCTTTATAAAAACACCGGCGACAATAACATTGCACTGGGAGTTTCAGCCGGCTTTAACCTCCACACAGGCGACAATAATATTTATGTCGGCAATGCCGGAAATAACGGCGACCACAATAAGATCCGCATCGGTACGGTGGATAGCCATAAAGCTACATTCATCGCTGGCATCAGTGGAGTGACCGTGCCGGCAGGCGTAGGAGTCATCGTGGGAACCGACGGTAAACTGGGCACGGTAGTCTCGTCTGAGCGTTTTAAAGACGCGATCAAGCCGATGGACAAAGCGAGCGAAGTGATTCATTCGCTCCAACCTGTGACCTTCCGTTACAAGAAAGAACTCGATCCCGATGGCATCCCGCAGTTTGGCCTGGTGGCCGAAGACGTAGCCAAAGTCAACTCGGACCTTGTAGCACGCGACGACCAAGGCAAGCCTTACAGTGTGCGCTATGAAGCGGTAAACGCCATGTTGCTCAACGAGTTTCTTAAAGAACACCGCACAGTGCAGGAATTGAAAACGACGGTCGTGCAACAGCAACGGCAAATTGATGCGCTTACTGCTGGCCTGCAGAAAGTCAGCGCTCAGATTGAACTGAACAAGTCCGCACCGCAAACCGTTCAGAACAGTCAGTGAGAAGCGCGGCGGCATGCGACTGCGCTATAGCTTTCGTTGAAATCGACGGAAGGTTACGTGCACATCACGGTTGGCTTCAACGAATCGCTTAGTCAACTGCTTCAATCCATGGGCGGGGATGTATATCCGCGCCCAGTGTCATGGTAGGGCTAGTAGCCGTCAATCTAGACAGAGGCGTGCAAAATCCTCTGGAACGGGGCAAATGGTTGCTTGGTTTTGGACCAGGACAAACCGTGTAGGGCGCGGGGCGTTGCCTTCAAATTCCGCTTTAGCGCGTCGCCTTTGTTCCTCATGGCTGAGTGTCTCCCAACGCTCGTCGCTCTCTACCTGCGATGCAATCGTCAGGATGCCGCTGACTTCCCGAAAACTTTCATCGCGTTCGTCAAAAGAGCGCGGATAACAAACCAGATAATCGGCGTAGAAATCGAAGAAGAAGGCGACCAGCAACGGCAGGTCGGCGAAGCTGGAATCGTCCTCGACCAAAGCTTTGCGCTTATCAATAGCGTCCGACAAACCTTTATCAATCTTCATCAGGTCGATCGGAACGTTTTTGAACGTCCCACAGAATTTCTCATCATGCGTTGAAATATGGACGTTCTCGACGCCGTACTTTTTCTTGTCGCGTGGATAGAAAGCGGAATCCACTGTTTTGACTTCGCAAAGCATTTTCGGGCGGACGGAGGACGTTGAAATGAGGAAGTCGGGTCGTCTCCTTTTCGATGATTTGCTATCAAGTCGTTTGACCAAGTAATTGAGCTTTCTGAACTGCTCCGCAACGGCGGCTTCATTACTTTCGGAGCGGCGGTTTGATTCCTTAAAATCCAGCATTGCAGGTCAGTTAGCGGCGTTGATTCGTGGAATCGTAGAAAACCCGTATTTGAATCGCAAGCCCATTTCGGCTGCGGACCGTCCGGGCAATCAAAACGATTCTGGCGCGATCTACGGCCCTGCGCAGGGCGATTCGATCAATCATCATAAGCGTCTTTAAGACGTTTGTCAGCCCATTGTTCACTGCGATGATAATGCGGTTCCCTCTTTGAGATAATCGCTTTGCAGTTGCGATTGCATTGACAAGCAGGCACGATTTTTGCCAAACTCGGCATCGCTAAACGGGTCTGAATCAGGTGGAGAACATTTCCCCGCCAAGTTCTTCGCCTTCATCGCGAATGTTTCACGTATTATTGCGGCGTTACATATCATTTTGTCATTGCCGTGTGGAGAGCAAAAGAGGCAGAATCTGCGCATCATGAACACGACAACTCTTCCATCAACAAATTCGATGAACGGCTCATCTTGCCCGCTCGCTTTGCTACTCATTCCACTCGCGCTCGTCTTTTTTGCGCTTGCGCCGGCAGCGCAGGCGGTCGACCCACCACCGGACGGAGGCTATTTCTTCCAAAACACCGCTGAAGGTGAAGATGCGCTCTTCAGCCTCACGGCCGGCATCGATGATACGGCAATTGGTTTCGAGGTCCTCTATAGCAACACAACTGGCAGCTTCAACACGGCCATCGGCAATGCAGCGCTCCATAGCAACAACGGCTTCGACAACACGGCCACCGGCTCCCAGGCACTCTATAGCAATACCACCGGCGGTAGCAACACGGCCAACGGTATTTCTGCACTCTATTCCAATACCACCGGCTTTGAAAACACAGCCATTGGTGTTAGTGCGCTCGCGTCCAACAGCACAGGCAACTACAATACGGCCACCGGTGCTGGTGCGCTTGGTCAGAACACTGCCAGCAATAACACCGCCACCGGCACAACTGCGCTCTATCTCAACACAACCGGCAGCAACAACACGGCCCACGGTTATCAAGCGCTCTTCCACAATACCACCAGCTCTGAAAACACAGCCAATGGTGCTAACGCGCTCTTTACTAACAAAACCGGCAGTCACAACACAGCAGACGGTTCAGGTGCCCTCTTTTCCAACAGATTCGGCAACTTCAACACTGCCGTCGGCCGGAATGCGCTCTATAACAATAAGACAGGTGCTTCCAATATCGCGTTGGGTAATAATGCAGGCTTCAACAGCACGGGCAGCCAAAATATCGACATCGACAACGATGGTGTCGGAGGCGAATCGGCGACCATCCGGATCGGTGGAAGTCAAACGAACACCTACATCGCGGGGATCAGCGGCGCGACGGTGCCGGGAGGCATCGGCGTGATCATCGATTCCAGTGGTCACCTAGGCACGACTACGTCGTCAGCGCGCTTTAAGGACGAGATCCACCCGATGGACAAGGCGAGCGAAGCGATCCTCGCGTTGCAGCCGGTGACCTTCCGTTACAAAAAGGAGCTCGACCCAAAAGGCATCCCACAGTTCGGCCTCGTGGCCGAAGAAGTGGAAAAGATTAATCCCGAGCTGGTAGCTCGCGACAAAGACGGCAAACCTTACAGTGTGCGCTACGAGGCGGTGAACGCGATGTTGCTCAACGAGTTCCTGAAAGAGCACCGTGAAGTCCAGGAACTGAAGAAGCAAATCGCAGCGCTGACTGCGGGCCTTCAAAAAGTGACTGCCCAACTCGAACTGAGCAAGATCGCGCCGCAAACGGTCTTGAACAATCGGTAAAGTTCTTCAGTCCGGCAGGGTTGGTCGGCGGCGCACAATCTGGAATGCCTACGCACATCGCGACGGAAAGCGTTCATTGTGCGCGCCGATGACAAGCTGACGGCATTTCTGGAACTTCCGCGTGGAACTGGATTGCAGTTAATTGCAGGTCAATAGTCCAATCGGGGAAAACAGAAAGATTGTTCTATGAAAACGAAAACTTCACTTATGGGAAATTCGATAAAAACAATTCCGTTCTTCGGAAGAGTCTGGCTCACATCGCGATTAAGCAGGATTTGTTCGATCGCAATCTCGTTGCTTTTCGTCAGCACACTTGGGGCAAGGGCTCAGGGCGACGCTATGGGAAGAAGAGCTGTGCTTTATGCCGCGTCGGGAACGTTCGGTGTTCAGGGTATTCTTTACACCCTTGGCCCGGCCACCGGCGCCGTCCTTACAACGGTCGGGCCGCTGAATGATGCCGCCGGCAATAATTACGGCATAACCGGCCTCAAGTACCACCCGGCCACTGGCATCTTTTACGGTGCGACTGGACACCAGTCTCCAACCAACCCGAACTTTCTCGTGATCGTCGATCCGGCCACCGCTTTGGTTACTCCGATCGGCCCGTTGGGGGTCGGGGTTCTCCTTACAGATATAGCGATCGATCCGACGACGGGGATCATGTATGGGCTCTCTGAGTTCAATCAAAACTTTTACACCATCGATACCTCCACGGGCCAGGCAGTTCAGACCGGGTCAACCGGGATTGGCGACGTAAACCAAGGAGGCCTGGCGGCCGACAGCAGGGGAGCGCTTTTCGGCGTCAGTGATTTTTCCTTCTACAGGTTCAACAAGACGACGGGCATGGCGACGCTAATCGGTCCAACGGGCCTTCGAAATTTGGTAAAAGCGGCGGACTTCAATCCGAGCAATGTGTTCTACGGACTGGAAGGAGGAGGCGGGGTCGACTACACGCACTTTCGGTGGCTGGACACGTGCGATGTCACCACAGGCAACTGTACTCGGGTGGGGCAAATCCCCGTCAATGATCTCGGTGCGCTCGCCTTTATTCCAGTAAGGAGGTAGTCCCAACTGACTGCATTTTGCCCGTCATACCACAGGCGACCGAATGGCAGCGCATCGGAAATCAGATCGACGCAGCGTTTATCTTTGCGAGGTCGGACTTCGTAAACGTGGAGGTCATCTTTTGCGAAACGCTGCTGCAAGCTTCGTAGCCATCCATCGCAGTACCAGCCAAATCAGCCACAAAGCGATTGGGAACCCGACAATCCATAGGAGCAAGCCAATGAACTTCCAGAAAGACCATGCGCCGCCTGGAATATATGATGGTACCTGCACAATCCCTAAGAGCGCTTCGTACACGTTCATAGGGGCGCACACGTTTCAATCAAGTTGCCTGATTCATTTGCCATCCGATTCTTTCTCGAACATGGCGCATAGTCCGGGCTTGTAAAAGATCAGACGGAATCCGTATGCCTTCGCAAATGCCGCAATCTTTGCCCTGCGATTTTTTCGTTTAGCGGCCAGAGGCGTTGCAGTTGATGTTCGTAAATAGCGCAGTGTCCCAATACCCCAGTTTGGCGTTCCAATTTGCGTTTGATCAGGCTGGCGAGAATTTTCATACCGCCGCGCCTTTGTAATGTTTAGGTGGACGAGGATTCTGGTCAGGCTACGCCGTTGTTGTCAAAAGGATTCGTCGATGACATCATGGCCGGATCATTTGCCATCCGGCAATCAAAAACGATTCTAGCGGCAAGCGTCGCAGCAATCGCCCTTCAACGCTTCGATGCCTTCACGCGCGATGATTGGTACCATGAGAATTGCGGCTATTGAATCCGCCCACCACCATCCAAAAAGCGCGTTGAGAATAAGGCCGACGAACAGGAGGCCTGATAAATAAGCGCAAAGGTCGGTCTGACGTGAATCCGCCACGAGCGCAGGGCTATTCAATCGCGCTGCTACACGGCGCTTGGCGCGAGCGAGAAGCGGCATAACGATAATCGAGACGGCGGCAAGGCAGACGCCCACGATGCTGGCGTGTGGTGGCTCTCGTTGAATAAGCGTTTTGGCAGCATCAGCGGCAACATAGGCTGCCAGTACGAAAAAACTTATCGCGACAAGTTTAACAGCAAGTTGCTCGCGTTTTTCGTCAGCCTTGTGGCGTTGCAATCGCCACAGGAGAGTCGCACCGGAAAAACTTTCGATAATTGAATCCGCGCCGAAACCAATGAGCGCGATACTGCCAGCGATAACGCCCGCACCGATGCCAACAAGTGCTTCGGTGAGATTCCAGCCGAGCGTGAAATATTCTAGTCGGCGACCTTCGCGCGTATCGCTTGCACGCAAATCAATCTGTGCAGAAATCGTCGATGACATGAGGCGCTATATTGTCCCGTCTGGCGATCAATTCGCAATCTGGCGCGATCCTGCAAAGCGAGACGGGCCATGGCAAAATCTAGCAACAATCTAGCAGCGGCAGAACGTACACGAGGGAAGGCATAAGCTCTCTCAAGGCTGGTACACGGGTTCGACTCCCGTACGCGCTGCCAATGCGAGCATTAAGCGCGATTTTCAAAGAATCGTAAAAGTTGTTCGTTAGGGCTGGCGAAAAATCCAATTGATAGGTATAATCTGTGTCATGAAATCAAAATGCAGTTTCACGAGAAACGTTCTTCTCATAATTGGTTTTGGGTGCGCAGTTCTCGTCAGCACTGCTGCCCAAGGAGGTCCCCCGGGTGGTTACCTCCACTCTCGTCACGTTCCGCCTGGTCAACTGATCGTGGACAGAGTGCCGAACTTCGGATGGAATCTTGCCTTCAATCTTCAGATCGATGGCCGGCCTGTGGCGAACATCGTACAGGGTCACAGCTATCGCACCTGGCTGGCAGCTGGACCGCACGTGTTGACCGTCCACAAGGTACCGGTCGTAGGCTACACCGAGCCCACCTCGACAACAGTGCACATTCAGCCCGGCGCGGAACATCTCTACATTGCGATGTGGGATTCAGGTCTTGTTTATCTCCACCCGGCAGGAGTTTCGCTGACGCCGGGCGCGTACTGGCAAAATCACGGTGATGGTACCCCATAACGGCGTTACTGATTGTTAAAGACCGTTCGCGGCTTAGGCCTTACTGCGCACTGCTAATCGCGAACGTTTGCAATGCGTTGTGCTTCATTTAGCAGCGTGCTTGCGCTGTGTTTTTGCCTATTGGGGAACGGATGCTCGAAAGGAATCACTCGCGCGACAGCAGCCACCGTATTTTTTGTAAGAGGCAACGTCGTTTTCGGCAATGCGGAACGAAATGATTTCCAACCGGTCACGTCCAAAAGCAAAATTCGCGTGGGCGACATCGTCCGGACATCAGACGGTGCCTCAATTAATCTCGCATTGATCCCCGGCGCATTCGTTCAACTATCCGAAAATTCCGAGATTAAAATAGAAGAGCTCAGGCTAACGAAAGACGGCAACGAGACCTCCGGAGGCATGCTTGATCGACGCGCGTGGATACGATTGAATCGTGGAAGAATTGTTAATTTGTTCAGCCAAAGTAATGAAAGCGCATCAGAGTTTGGCGTCACAACGGGCCAGGTAACGCTCAGACCGGATTCCGATTGTCTGTTCTCGACCTGGACGGATGGCACGACGAGCAGGGTAGCGTGCGGGCGCGGAGAAGTGCGCGCAATCACCGACGCGCAACCGCCGATGAAAATTGCTGCGGGGTATTTCGCTCTATGGCCAACAGTGTCCAAGGAGCCGCTAGCCGCAACTGCTGATGCGGGCGCGCAAATGGATATCAAAATGGCACTCGACGTCGAACCGGAACTGCTGGATCAAGCGGCCGGTTGGCAAAACCGCCGCGTGTTTTAGGATCATCGCTCGCGACGAAAATGCTTATCGTTTCTGAAAATGATTTGCAGTCGTGTGTCGAATTTTGGATGATCGCCGGACATGACGCAGCCAGCTCTCGATCTTGTCATCGCAGCGCTGCAGACGATTCGAGAAAATAGTGATCGCGCGCCGCGCGTGTCGAGGGCTGCACTGGCACGATTGCAAGCTGCTCCTGCAACCGCTCAAGCCCCTGCGCTGAGGACAGCGCACGCTGCACCCGCCGATGCTGTAGAGTCCGCTGTCCTCAGCGGAGTTCCCGGCGCACAAGATAAAGCACAATTACTGGCCGCGATTCGTGAACGTGTTCGCGCTTGCACGAAATGTGCGCATCTCGCCTGCTCGCGCACGCAGACAGTGTTCGGTGTAGGGAATCCGGACGCCGACTTGATGTTCATCGGTGAAGCGCCCGGCGTGGACGAAGATCAGCAGGGCGAACCATTCGTCGGACGCGCCGGACAATTGCTGACGAGAATTATTAAGGCGATGAATTTCGCGCGAGAAGACGTTTATATCGCGAACATCCTCAAGTGTCGGCCGGACGTGCCGCCGGGCAGTTTTGGGAATCGCCCGCCCACGCCGACAGAGATGCAAACGTGCCGGCCGTATCTCGTGGAACAGATCGACATCATTCAGCCAAGAGTGTTGGTCGCGCTCGGCGCGGTCGCCGTCGAGGGGTTGCTCGGAACGCGAGCTACAATGCGTGATCTGCGTGGCCGCTGGCACACTTACAACAGCATTCCGCTGATGATCACGTATCACCCCGCGTACTTGCTCCGAAACCAGGCGCCTTCAGAGAAACGCAAAGTCTGGGAAGACATGCTCCAGGTGCTCGAGCGCCTCGAGCAACCCATCAGCGAACGACAGCGAAACTATTTTCTGTAGCGGCGCTGACCGCTCGATGCACTCGGATCGATATGTCGAGCCTTCCAGAAGCCTTCGATGTCCCGCAGCTCTTCCTCAACTCCTGGGATTCCAGTCTTTCTGCAAACGAGTCTCTCCCAATTCAGGCGTAGCCGATTCGTGAAATTCGTGTCCATCTTCGGCCCTCTCTGTAGGTCGAAGCCGATCCAAAACAACGCTGGAATCGGGGCTTCTCTGATCGCAGTAAAAAGATTTGCGGTTATGTAAATAAAATACCTAATCTCGGTGAAGCCACGTCGTAGCACCAAGAATGCCGCATGGATAAAGGCCGCTGGCGGTAAGGAAATGATTCCGTCATTAGCCAGAACTAACAGCCCGTGATATTGATCGAGCTTGAGTTCTCGCTTTGTCTCACGAATCTGGGTGTTTGCTTTGTGAATTCGCTTCTTTATTGATCTCGTCGTGACGTCGTAAATTTTCGTCTGAAGCTCCTGCGGCCATTGAGTCCAGTTACTCTCATTGATTTCTCGGGATTCTATCCTTCCGTTGTCGTAGTACTCATCGATCAGTCTCTGGGTCCTCAGCTGGTTAGCCGGGCTGTAAAGATTGTCTTCTGTTAAACATTTTAGTTCGCAAACAATCTTCTCAAAGTGGAACACGTAGTCTGCGTTTTTGAATCTCGGCTGTGGTAACCGCTCGCTTAAAACGACGCCGCCACAATCCCTGACAACCTCGTCGAACATTGTCGCTACGTTTATTCTCGGGTACGCGGTAGCCATAAACACGTTACCTCTTGGCGATCTGTTGGTCCAAAATCGCACGAACAGTTAGCGATTTGATTCCGCGGTGTTCTTTGCGCCGGAAGCGGTCGATCTCGAAAAGAGCGTCGCCCGTGAAATCCAAGCCATCAAGATTTTTTGTAAGAGTGATATCGTCGTCGGTGCTTTTCGTCTTATTGCTGATCGCTGGTTGCAAGCCGTATATCATCTGCCTGGAACGTCGTCAGTTCGTCACGTGTGATGTCACTATCACCGGCCAGCCTGTCCGCAAGACACACACTGGCTTGCTCGAACATCGTTCTAGCGAGCCGGCCATTCCCAAAGGTTGCAGTCCGATCTCCGTACGCTGTCGTAAGCAGTGCTGACGCTCGCTGACGTGCCACATCGCTCAGTTTGTATCCCGCCGCCATCGCTAAATTTTCGAAAATCCGTAGTAACTCATCGGGCGAATAATCTGGAAAGTCGATATAGCGTGTGAATCTCGAACGAAGCCCCGGATTAGAGTTCAGGAACTGCTGCATCGGTTCACGATAACCAGCAGCTATGACGACTAGCTGGTCGCGATTGTCTTCCATGGCCTTCAACAGAGTATCAATCGCCTCGGCACCGTAGGCGTCGTTCTCTTGGTTCTTGGTCCCACGAGCAAGCGAATACGCCTCGTCAATAAACAGCACTCCTCCCAGAGCCTTACGTACGACCTCCGCCGTCTTAAGGGCAGTTTGCCCCAGATACCCGCCCACTAACCCAGCTCGATCGGTTTCGACGAGATGTCCCTGCGGTAAAAAGCCCATAGCCTTATACATCTTCGCAAGAAGTCGCGCCACAGTGGTTTTGCCGGTACCAGGATTGCCTGTAAAAACAAGGTGAACGGTTAGCTGACCCGAAGGAAGACCTTGCTCAACTCGAAGTTGTTGCACTCGAAGATAATTCACTAAGCTGCGCACCTCGTGCTTTACTGGTTCAAGGCCAATCAAATCGTCGAGCTCTCGTAATAGCGAATCGATAGGGGCGGATTCTATTTTACCAGCAAGTGCCGGTGCCTGAGCAGTAATGGCGACATTCGCTTGTTCCCGGCTTGGCTCAGCCTTTGAATCAGCTGTTCGCTGATCAAGAGGCGCAGTTCTATTAGTTTTCCCCTCCTGCACGAGCTCTATAACGCGGCCAGCTGCCTCCAAATCCAGGTCATTCGTGAATGCAAATCGATGACTCTTACCCGATACCTTTTGCAAGACCAAGTACTCCTTGTCGTTGAACGTTCGAACGACGGTTCCAAGATCGACCGTTTTGGTGACGTACAGCGGACCACTGTCAATGTGCTGGAGCTGATCTACCGTTGAACCGCCTCTACGTACCTTTCTCGTTTCGAACAGGTACGAGTAAGCGCCAAAGCCGCATTGTTCCCCACTCACTAATGCGATATCAACCTTCTGATCGGGAAGCACTCCTCTATCGAGCAGAGCTAGATGCCAACAGCGTACAAGCTTGTTCTGTTCATCGCCTTCAACCTGCACGCCATAATCCTCCAGACAAAACTTTACTATTCGGTGAACTTCCTCCTCTGATATGCGCCTCAGAAGAAAAATACGTTGTAACTCGGCGACGAGTGCTCGCCGTGCCGGATCCTTCAGGAGCGCGGCTTCCTCTTCTGTGTCGATTCTAAGGTTCCGCGCTTCTTGCGCGATGCGATTGCGAGTTGCGGGGTCGGTGGGTTGATCGATCAGCATAGCCTCAGCACGGTGCAAAAACTCGCGGTTCACAATCGCGGAGCGTACTTTCGCCACTTCCTCGTCCGTAAGTCCAAAGCCAACCTTAAGCTTGTCAAATACGTATTCTCGGCGTCATCTATTTTTCCGTCGTTGAAGATCAGATTTTTAAGCGCTTCCCCCCACACCTCAATTAGCATCTCGCGCGCTTCACCGCCGGTGATGCCGAACCCCTTCAGCAAAACCTGCACGGAGTCTGGAGATACGCTCTCGACGCCGTGCTTTGCTAGTTGAGTCTCCAACGCCCCGCGCGCGTCTTCTTCCCGTGAAGGGTCCCAGAGCGTCCTTATTAACGAACGTTTACGGATTGGCACGGACTCGAAGGGCCTCGGAGATGGCGGTTCATTCGGTCGAGCTGTCATACTGAATCCAAAAGTTTGCTTGATTATTCAACTGAACTCAAGACTCGCAGAAAATCGATAATTCCCATGGCCGTCCTCACGGTCTTCGATTGGTCTGTATCCTCCGCGGCCATAGCTATAACCACCGGCTATGCTTTCGTTCGCTCGAAAATCGCATTGATCACTCTTCGCGACACGAAAGTCGCCGCCAGCCACAAAATCATTGCGCGTACTTCACGGCGCGGGACTTTCACCGCGCGCTGCAAGGCCGCCGGGCCGGCCGCATCCAAGAGCGCGAGCGTGCGCGCGCCGATCAATGCCGGCAAAACCGTCGCAGCGCGCACGCGACGATTTTTGATCGCGCGCGAGTATTCGATGCCGCACTGGAGTCCGGCTTTTGCTTTCTCCAGCCACGTTCGATATATCGGCTGGAAGCGCTCTGGCTCGGCGAGGATTTGCGCCGGTGTCAGATGTGCCGCGTTTAATTCGTCTTCGGGAAAGTAACATCTGCCAGCTCGAAGATCGGAGCCCGCGTCGCGCAACACATTGATCAATTGAAGCGCCATGCCGTAACGTCTGCCGAGAGCAAGCATCTCATCCTCGGTACGGCTTGCGAAATTGCGAACGTGCCGGAAACAGAGTCGCGTCCAGAATTCACCGACACAGCCGGCAACGAGATAGGTGTACTCATCGAGATCGGCAGCGGTGCCAAGCGCGTGAACTTCCTTCGGCTCACCAAAGCGCTCGAGATCGAGAATCTGCCCGCGCGTAATTTGCTCGAGCACGATGCGAATGTCATTGCGGTCTGCATGCTCCATCTGATTGAGCCAAAAAAGGCAATCGGGTAACGCTTTGAGGAGCTGTCGTTCGCACGCGTTTTCCTGAAGCGAAACAAATGACGCGGTCACGTCGGAAACCACATCACGCGAAGCGGTGCCTTGAATTCCATCGGAGAGCAGCCGCAAAGTTTCCATTCGCACCGTTACGGGGATTTGAGAAGTGTCCGCTACAGTGTCGCTTGTCCGCGCGAGCAGATACGCCAGCGCAATCGGTTCGCGTAAGAGCGACGGTAAAAATCGGATCGACAGGTAAAACGAACGCGAGACGGAACGCAGGAGTGCCGTCTGTAACCATCGCGCTCGATGACCGGGGTCACCGACCCCGGCTACAGTATCAGAAGTCATCGCCCAAGCTTCCTGATTTCGATCTGATTCGGGGCTGAGTTGCCGAGGCCGAGCTGGCTGGCAAAATCGATGTACGACGCCACCGGACCGACCGGGCGGAGAATTCCGCGTTTCCGCCACTCTTCCAATCGTCTCAACGCCGTTGCGTCCAGAGCTACCGGGTCCTTGCTCGCATAGAGCGTGGCATGGTGCAGTGCGTAATTCGGCTGCGGCTGCGGACCGCCCGCATATTGCGCGATGAGACCATCCATCAAATTGAACACGACCTTTTTCGCGATCAGCGCGTTGCTATAAATTTCTCCAAGGCTTTCCGCACCGAACCGGGAACCCTGCGCAAACCGGCGCCAGTTGTCGATGTTAGGGATGGTCATGTTGTACATGCAACCGGCGATCCCATTCGTTTCACTGACACTCATCACCGGGACATTGATGACCTTGTCCACCTCGCTGGAGATGATCTTCGAAAAATGACTCACGTTGCTGGTAGCCTCGGCATCGGCGAGAAGCGGCATTTTTCCGGTGTCGCCGACATACTCGAAATCGCCCCATACGAGTTTTCCTGCCAGAGGAGCAGAGAGGACGGCTTTCGCGTCATACCCGTCGTGCGGCGCGATTGATCTTAATTGGTAGCCATCAGTTCCCGGCCGATAACCGGCTTCCTTAATTCCACCGAGGGAGCGGTCCCAAACGATAATGCTACTGCGGGGATGACCTGCCGCCGCCAGACCATCTACGATCGCATTCACAATGTCGTGGTGCGTTGTGAAAAGCTCGCCACCCGCTGCGCAGATCTTGATTCCAACTCTGTCATTTGGAGCGACCAGCGACGCCCAAGCCTTGGCAACATCAGACTGCCCGGTCACAGCGAGCACGAGACGATTCACCATTTCGCGCACGACGCGGGGATTTGCTTCGTAACTCTTGATCGCATCAGGCTCGTGGACCGCGTATACAATCGACGGCGTCGGCGCAGGCTGCTGGCCTCGCGCCAGCCCGTAAGAGATGGCGCAAAAGAAAACGAGAGCTACCTTTCGCATCAGCATGATGGCGTCGACGGCACACCGATTTTATGAGTAACGACGCGAATCACAACTGTGAGACTGTAGCGGCAGCCGTGTCGGCTGCGGGCCCTGTTACAGCAGGCGTCACGCCTGCCACCACAGAATTAATTCGTCACATCTATGTTCACATTCCCTTCTGCGCGCGCATCTGCCCGTATTGCGCTTTTTACAAAGATTTGCTCGATCGGTCGCAAACGTGGCGATTTTGTGAGGCGGTAGTGAATGAGTTGGGACAACATCAATCGTCTCGGGAGACTGAAGAATGCCGCTCCTTGCTTCGTCCATCGACGATTTATTTCGGCGGCGGCACGCCCACCGCGCTCAATATTGCGCAACTGGAACTGTTGCTGCGCGGCTTTCACGAAAGACTCGACCTGTCGCGACTAATCGAGTGGACGATGGAAGCGAATCCTGGAAGCGTTTCCGCGCGAAAAGCCCGCGTCCTCAAACAATTCGGAGTCAACCGGATCAGTCTCGGCGTGCAATCGTGGGACGACGGACTGCTAAAATTGCTCGGTCGAGAGCACAACGCGCAGCAGGCAGAACAATCGTTTCGGATTCTGCGCGACGCCGGCTTCACGAACCTCAACATCGATCTGATGTTCGGTTTGCCGGGCCAAACCGTTGATCAATGGCGCACGACTTTGCAGAAGACAATGGCCCTCGAACCGGAACACATTTCCACTTACTGCCTGACATACGAACAGGACACGGAATTTTTCCTGCGCCACGCTCGTGGCGAATTTCGGCAGGATGCGGATGCAGACGCAGAATTCTTCGAAATCACAATGGCGACGCTGGAAGATGCCGGTTACGAACATTACGAAATCTCGAATTACACCCGCCCCGGTTTCGAATCAGTTCACAACCGCGCATACTGGTTGGGCGAAGATTATCTGGGTATCGGCCCGAGCGCGGTTTCAACCATCGGTATGCGGCGTTGGCAAAATGTCTGTGATTATCGCGCCTACATGAATCGAATGTTTTCCGGCCAGTCCCCGCGTAAATCGAGCGAAGCTCTAACACCCGAAATGAAACGCATCGAGCGCGTTGCGCTTGCCCTGCGTACGCGGGATGGAGTTTCCGGTGCGGACCTGAAACGTTTCGCCAAGGAAACGCATGAGCTGATCGCACTCGAGTTGCTTCGGGAATCGCACGGCAATTTCGTGCTGACTCGCAGAGGCAAGGCTCTCGCCGACTCCATAGCCGAAGCATTTCTGTAGGCGGAATCGGCGAAGCCGCTGCTTAAAACGCGATGTCTTGCCAACTTTAGTCTCGACAAAGGCCAACATTTTTCCCAAACTGTGCCTATGAAAACGATAATTCCACTAATTCTACTTCCCGCGTTCCTCTGTCTCGTCGTTGCCGCACCCCAAGCGCAAGCACAGGGGGGCTGCGCAAATTTCACGACAAAAGCAGGATGCGATGCGCTTAAGTCCAACACCACAGGCACTGGAAATACAGGGCTAGGTTGGCGTGCGCTGTTTTCCGATACCATCGCCAGCTTCAACACCGGTGTCGGCGCTGGAGCGCTGTCCCTCAACGACGCGGATTCCAACACCGCACTGGGCGCTGCAGCGCTTTTGCTCAACACCACTGGCACACTAAACACCGCCGTTGGGACAGACGCGCTTGTCTTCAACGATAGCGGCAGCTCCAACACTGCCAATGGAGCGAACGCGCTTTTTAACAACATCAGCGGCAACTTCAACACTGCCAATGGAGCGAACGCGCTTTTTGACAACATCACCGGCAGCCAAAACACGGCCATCGGAAATTCCGCGCTATCTGTCAACACCGGCGACAACAACACCGCCGTCGGCAGTAGTGCGCTGGCTAGCAATACTACCGGCAGCGGGAACATCGGCTTGGGCGTCCTTGCCGGTAGCGCCGTCACTGATGCTACTAGTGTTATTGCCATCGGCGCTGACGGTGAGAACGTGAGCAACAGTTGCTATATCGGCCAGATTTATTCCAATATTCAGCCGCAGGTTGGTGTCGATCCCGATCTGGTCACCATAAGCAGCAGCGGACGACTCGGCCGGGCGAACGTCTCTTCGCGCCGATACAAACATGACATTGAGCCAATGGACACAGCCAGCGAAGCGATCTATGGACTCAAGCCAGTGAGCTTCCGCTATAATAAGCAGTATGACGCGACACAGACGCTTGCCTTCGGTTTGATTGCCGAGGAAGTGGCCGAAGTGAATCCCGATCTGGTGGGGCGCAATCGGGAAGGCCAGCCGGAATCCGTTCGGTATGAGCAGATCAACGCAATGTTGCTCAATGAGTTCCTCAAGGAGCACCGGAGAGTCGAGCAGCAAGACTGCAAGATTCAGCAGCAAGAGACGATGATTACAGAGCTGAAATCTGAATTGAAGACTTTGGTTACAACGGTAAACGAGCAAGCGTCACAACTGCAAAAAGTGAGTGCGCAACTGCAAATCAACAACGCAACTGCGCAATCGATTGCAGAAAGTCGGTAAATCCCGGCGGCTTGTAGCAGTGCTCGCTGCGGCGAGCAACCGAGGTCAATGATTTGGCAGGCGTTCGCCGCGGCGAACGCCTCTGCAAACTCGGCTAATAGATGTCGTTATCCGAGGTGTAACCGGGATCGCCGCGAATGGAACGCAAACGGGCGCGGCTGCCCCATTCGGACTCGGGACGATTGATCTGGCCGATTGTGATTTTCACCAGCCACGGCGCGGCTGCCAACGCGCCAATTGCCAGTAACGCGATCGCCGTTGCCTGACGCAGCGAAGGCTTGATCTTCTCTGCCATCAAGATTCCTAACCCGAGTCCTATTGCCGTGCGCGTCAGCACGAGCAGAGGCGCAACGGGAAGGTCTTCGGAACTTTTTGAAATGGATATAAGGGAAGACATCGCCTACCATATACGTCGCGTTTGGGAAAAATAAACGGCAATTTTCGTGACGCGAAACCTTCTGCATTTTGCACAGACATGCCTGATTCGATCTACGCGCTCATCCTCGCCGGCGGCAGCGGCGAGCGCTTTTGGCCGTTGAGTCGGCGGGCGCGTCCTAAACAACTTTTGCGCCTCGTTTCAGACAAAACTTTGCTTGAACAAACTTTGGCGCGCCTCGAGGGGCTTATCGCGCGCGAGCGCATTCTGATCCTAACGAACACAGAACAGGAAAGCGCAGTTCGCAAGCTGCTGGGAAATTTCCCGAAGGAAAACATCGTAGCCGAGCCAGCCAAGCGCGACACCGCAGCGGCGATTGCGCTCGGGACCGGCTGGGTGGCAGTGCGCGATCATGCAGCCATCATGGTTGTCCTTCCAGCCGATCACGTCATTACAAATCGGGCGGTCTTTCAGGAAACACTGGCTCTGGCTGCGGACGTGGCCCAGGAGACAAACGAGCTTGTCACAATCGGCATTAAACCAAGTTGGGCGTGTCCCGGATTCGGTTATATCGAACAGGGTAAACCCGCTAATTTGCCAAAGCGCCCAAACAACGATGCGATCCATCGGGTCGTACGCTTTCGCGAAAAACCAAATCCTGATCTGGCGGAGTCTTTCTTGCGCAGGGGAAATTTCCGGTGGAACGCCGGGATGTTCGTTTGGTCGGTGCCTACGGTGCTTCGCGAATTCAACCGTTACGCGCCGGAGCTGGCTGACTTCATTTCGCAACTCCGCGCGGCGGGAAATTTTGAGACAGCTTTGCGTGAGCGTTTCAGCAAATTGCCGCGCATCTCATTCGATTACGCAATCATGGAAAAAGCCGATCGCGTTCTCGTCGTGGAGGCCGGCTTCGATTGGGACGACATCGGAAGCTGGCGAGCAGTGGCGAATTATTTTGAAAAAGACAAACGGGGAAACGCCGCGAACCGCACCATCACAGCCGTGGATTCCAGCAACAACATCGTTTTCGAGGAAAACGGAACAACAATCGCGCTGCT